>Ga0209634_1000741_pt1 | contig 24768 bp, 32 predicted proteins | sample LinPmetageLP40_FD_184043 | JGI IMG/M metagenome (GOLD analysis project Ga0209634, IMG submission 184043) | Marine viral communities from the Pacific Ocean - LP-40 (SPAdes) (version 2) | ecosystem: Environmental > Aquatic > Marine > Oceanic | place: Pacific Ocean | collected 2010-08-26 | reverse complement strand
CACACCAGATCCAACATTATACACTCTGGATGGTGTGGTGTTTTTCTCTGCGACAAGTATGTTCGCATCAACAACATCAGAAACATGAACGAAGTCTCTCCTCTGTTTACCCTCACCAGTCACTGTCAGGGGTAGTCGTTCTTTCCTTTGTTTCATAAAGATACCCAACACTGGAGCATATTGCCCTGTCGTGTGTTGTCTGTCTCCATACACATTGAAGTAACGCAGGATGGTGGTGTGCAATCCATACAGTTTAGAATACATCCTACACAGATCTTCACCCGCGTACTTGGATGATGCGTATGGATTTAGTGTTGGACAGAGTTTAGAACCTTCACTCTGTACCATGTGATCACACTCATACACTGCCGAGGTAGATGAAAATACAAAGTTCTTCACATTGTTATTTCTTGCTGCCTCTAACAGTGTAGCAGTTCCCATCACATTTGTTTCATAACAATGAATAGGATTTAGTATGGCATCCTGAATCCTAACATCAGCAGCCATGTGAAACACATAGTCTATGTCTTTCATTATATCATTGACTAATGTGTAGTTACAAATGTCACCAGTATAGTTTTTGGCGGATTCGTTCCAATATCCATGTGGGTTTATGTCTAGGCAAGTAACATCATGACCCTGATCGAGCAGGCGATCTACTAAGTTACTTCCTATGAAACCTGCACCACCTGTTACTAACACTCTCACTTGAAGAAGACCTCAATACAAATAACATTTTTATCATTAATCATTATTATACTACCATCAGATCTTTCTAACTTAGTAAACTGCCCTTGTTTAATATTATGAGTTACTATGTCAGTGAATGTTCTCTTTTCTCCACCCATGAAATGAATTATCTGGGTGCATATTTTCCCATTACTTGAAATAGTAGATTTAGTTTCTGTTTTCATACCGTTCAGCATTTATAGTTTTCCAGATAGTAATTTAAATCTTCTGGTGTACCGATTCCCCACATAGAATGCACATAGAATGGAATAAGTTTTTTCCCGTCTCCAATAAGTTCGTTATAAACTGGAGCGATATAAAATTCGTTGTTGACTCTGATGTTCTTCTCGATCATTTGGTCAGCATACTTCACGAAGTCAGATCCCTTGCGATACCAGTAGATACCACAGGTTGCAATGTTTGAGATTGGATTCTTTTCGGCAACTTCAGTAATCACACCGCGAGAGTTAGTCTTGACAAAAGACCACTTGGGATGAACTGCTTCAAAGGTATAAACGATAGCATCAGCATCGGTCATTTCCTTGAGTGTCTTGAAGTTTTCTGGAGCATATTCAATAAACTGATCTGAGTTTGCGATGAGGAGATCATCATCATTGTCGATATGTTCTCTTGCAAGTAGAGCAGTACAAGCGGCACCCTCTGTTAGTTCATCTACTTCCACGATCTTAAACTTACCATCTGTGATTCTATCAAGAGTAGACTGAAGTCCCACATAAGTTTCAAGGTGTTCTTTCCTCACCAGAAAGATATATTCCGCATCGTAGTCGAGATTTTCGACCACAGTTTGAATCATTGGTTTACCATTAACATCAATTAGGGGTTTCGGAAAAGTATAACCCTCTTTAGCAAATCGACTTCCTTCGCCCGCCATGGGAATCAAAATTTTCATTCATAAATCTCCTATAATATTATTTATCTAGACCGTATTCCGTCTGGCCAATCCTCACTCGAACAATCAATAAATTTACAAGTATCATATAATTCCATTTGTTTTATGTGCCATTTATATGTTTTATGATTGTCAATACAAGCCCACTTAGGAAACACCTTTCGTTGTGTGAATGGAGTTTTTTGATCTTGTGGTTTAAATATTTCATTACTATAATCATCAGCACTATTACTATCAAACCAACCTTGAGTGACGGACTGTACGAAGTCACTTTCGGGCTGATAATATTCAAACAGTTTATCATACAAAGAGGTTATCTTTTCCATTACCTTTTGACCAGAGTAAAACCAGTGATCAGGAAAACCATGATTGAACTCATCCCAAAATAAACTATACAAAGATTTCGAGTCGAACTCATCATTAAACCTAAAATTAGCCGCACAATATCTTGGTCTATGTTCTTTCCCTCTCTGACCAAGATCAAATCTCGCCAGGACTACTCGGTCATAATCATCATCGATAAGTTCTACGGATTTCTTCCTAGAAAAGTTCATACTCAGATCTCTCGGAATGCTTGCACCAGAATACTGACTGTTTCCAAACCAATCAACATCAATATCATTAAGTTCTTTTTCAAAACTTTTTTGTTTCTGTAGTTCAATCTGTTTTGGTTGGTAAAGTTTCTTTATTAATTCAAAGTTTACCTCATCCCAAGTATGAATGAATACATCTGTATTTTCATCCATTATTCTCTCGTTGATATATTGATGTCCCCTCATAGCAACATCTATACCACCGGTCCTTTGTAGGGCTGGAGATGAGAGATATCCAGATAAACATAATGCAGTTTTCATTTTTTAATCTCTTTTACAAATTTTCTGTAATTTTCTACTTTGACTTCGGCACTGTTTTTAACTTTCCAAATATTGGAATTGGGAACTACACTCGCCTTTGCTGCCGCCAATCCTGTTGGACTATCTTCGACAATTATACATTCTGTTGGATTGATGTCAAGTTTATTAACAGCGAAATTATAGCAGTCAGGATGTGGTTTGTTGTTTTCTACATCCTCATTTGCTACTATAAATTCAAAGAACTCCAACTGTCCTGTTTGTTTTAACATCTCCGTGGTTGTTTCACGGATTGAGTTGGTAACACAAACAGGTGTTACATTATCGAAGTGTAGTGACATGAACAACTTTATTTTTTCTAATTGAACTTCTGAGTGTTCTCGAATGGTATCGAGTGTGTAGTCTTGTTTTAACTGCCAGACTTTCTTACTCTGTTCTTCGTTCAGTCCCAACATCTCAAGTTTCACCTTGGTAGGAAGCCCATTGTATGTCGTAACGTGATCCTCTCTACTAATAGAAGATCCAACCACCTCTTCCAAAGCACGATTAAGTGCAAGGTAATGCCAGTCACAAGCGTCAACAAGGACACCATCTAGATCAAATAAAATTGCTCGTATCATAACTCACCTCAAAAAAGTAAATAAAGTATGTCCATGTTCACTGTTGTTTATAGTTTCAATATAGTTGAGAGGAACATTGTTTATATTGAGTTCATGATTCATTTCATGTGTTATTCTATGTTGACTCAACAAAGTATCAACAGATTTACTAAAAGGTAAAAGATAATCTGGACTAAAAATCCAAAAGTTATCATCACAATTACCCGACCCATGCTCCACTACTATATTAAATTTTTCTATATCAATTTCTTCTATTTTCATATTTCTTAAAAATTCAATATCAGGTCTAGTAAAAACATATAGATCATAATCAGTATTAGCAAGAGAATCGATAAGATACTTGTAGTGAATTAACTGGCAATCCCATGACGACCATTTACTTAAAAAAGAAGAATCTAATCTATTATAGTATTTTGGATTATATTTTGATAAATAAAGTTCGTCTAACTCATGGAAAACTTCATATGTACTAAAATGATATTCTATATTAGCATCACGAAACAGATTTTGAAAAAAGTTATCATGATTGATTACATTTTTACTCGCCTGAATCTTTATCTTATCATCAACTCCATTTTGAATGAAGTGTTTGTAATTAAAGCCTCCTTTGTATAGGATGCAAACTTTCATCCGCTCACCCTCTCTGTCACTTGTACCTGTTCATATATCCATTCATAAGTTTTACGAATACCATCAATTAGTTTGCTCGAAGGTTTCCAACCAATACTCTTTTCGATGAAAGTGTTGTCTGAATTTCTACCACGAACACCCTGCGGACCTTCAATGTGATTTTTAACAACGGACTTATCACCAACTTCACATGCGATATCAACCAATTCGTTAATCGTAACCATTTCATCTGATCCAATGTTGACGGGATCGATACACTCACTCTCCATGAGTCTCCTTACACCCTCAAGACATTCATCGACGTAAAGGAATGAACGAGTTTGTTCCCCATCTCCCCAAATTTCAACCACATCACCTTCAGATGCTTCTGCGACCTTACGACAAATAGCAGCAGGGGCCTTTTCCTTACCATTATTCCAAGATCCAAGAGGACCAAAGATGTTATGGAACCTAGCAATACGAACAGGTAGTCCATAGTTTCTGTGGTACGACAGATAAAGCCTTTCGCTAAAAAGTTTTTCCCAACCATACTCACTATCGGGATCGGCGGGGTATGCAGAGTCCTCGGCACAGTTTGGGTTGTCGGGATCCATTTGGTTGTGTTCAGGATACATGCAAGCGGAAGAGGAGTAAAATAGAGTAGGCATCTTCTCGAACTCAGTGCATACTTTTGCCATATTTAGATTAATCATACTTGAGTTGTGCATCACATCTGCATCATGATCTCCTGTGAAAATATAACCAGCACCACCCATGTCTGCGGCGAGTTGATATACCTCATCAAAACCATTTCTCTTAGTCTCTTGAATAGTGAGTGCAGTTCTTACGTTCCTCTCGCTTCGTAAATCTAAAACTAAAAACTCGTCTGCATCCGTCTTCTTATATTCATGTTCTTTGATGTCAACACCACGAACCCAATAACCCTCTTCTTTAAGTCGAGTCACTAAGTGTCCGCCGATAAATCCACCAGCACCACATACTAAAGCCTTTTTCATTTTATTACCTCATATTTAAACTTAGAACCATACTGTTCTTTTAGAATCAAAATAACATCTTCAATATCCTGAATTGTTACTATGTAGCCAAGATCAGAAAGTTTAATAGCATATTTTAATTGTTGAGATTCCTCCAGAATAGTTGTCCCTTTTTTATAAGCAACACCATCAACTAGAATTTCAGATCCATCTGACTTTGTTTCTTGAATTTGTTTAATTTGTTCTTCTAGATGTAGTTGGTTCGTTTCGTCAGTCGCCACACTAATTTTTGCAGGACAATCAATATCACCAGCGTAGATCGACAACGCTCTATTATCTCTAGGGAAACACGGACCCCCATAACCAAAACCATATTTTAAATATTTGTGATTTACTCTTGAGTCCGATCCAATCGCATTAAGAACTACCTCTGGTCTTCCACCAGACTTCTTCACAATATCACCGATCATATTAGCAAAAGATATCTTAGTCGTACAGAAACAATTTAAAGAGATCTTTGTAATTTCAGCCTCGGTTCTAGTCATACGGCAAATAGTAGGTTCATTATCAGTATGTGTATGATATATTTTTTCGATAATATCACCCACTTCCGTGTTGTCTTCTCCAATCAACACCATGTCTGGTTTTGATTGATCTCTAAGAATAGTCCCTTGTGCAATAAACTCAGGGTTATATGAAACTGTATAATTAAAATCTTTCATTCTTTCTGCAACCTGATCGCAATAACCAGGCATTGTTGTGCAACAAACAATCAAATGCTTTTGCGTTTCCTGGCGACCTAACTCTGATAATTTATCACAAAGCACATCCACCTGTCGATGATCATATCGTCCAGAGTCATAAGAAGGTGTAGCAACAACCACAAAAAGAATGTCACTGTGATTTACTGCGTCTTCTAAATTTGTAGTCGCAACAAAATTAGCACAGGTGGAAAGCATAGTTTTTACACCAGGCTCAGAAGTTTCTATTTTCTTATCATTTAGTTTACACACATAGTCTTCGGAAACATCAACACCTATAACATTATAACCTGACTTTTCTAGTGTAAGAGAAAAACACAACCCTAACTTACCAACACCAATTACTGATATATTTTTCATTGTTTCACCTCAAATACTGGAATAGGAATCATCTTATGCTTATTTTGGTTATGAAATCTATTATAGATTTCTAATACTTCTAGTCGTCTGTCGGACAATTCACTTCCATCATCTAACTCTGCCTTAAAATCCATGACCCATTCCAGTTCCTCATAAGTAGCACCGATCTGATCTTCATCGGTTCTACCATCATCCCACAACCCATCGGTTGGTGGAGCAACTAGAATTTCTTCACAGACACCAAGTTTTTTTGCCATCTTACGAACTTCTGTTTTAGTAAGATCTCCAATCGGGGAAATGTCAACTCCACCATCTCCATACTTGGTAAAGAATCCAACACCAAAGTCTTCTACCTTGTTTCCTGTTCCGACTACGATACCACCATGTACCTGTGCAATCTGATACAGCGTAGTCATGCGAAGTCTTGCTCTTGTGTTTGCTAAAGCAAGCGTATCCTTTTCATCATCTTCTAATTCAGAAACGAAAGTGTCATAGAGAGAAGTAAGATCAATATCTCTATGGGAAACATTTGAGTGGTTATCTTTTAACCAGTCAATATGACGCAACCCACGAAGATGCTGATCAGGTGACTGATGAATAGGCATGGTAAGAAGAATTGTTTCAAGGTCTGTCAAAGCACATAGTGTTGAGGTAAGAGCGGAGTCAATTCCGCCCGATACCCCAATGATTAAACTCTTGATTCCGTACTGCTCACAATAATTTTTAATCCATTTTATAATATCACTCGACAAATCAATCATATTAAAATCCACTCCTCTGGATAAAATCCATCATGTAAAATTCCATTCTGAAAATAGTCTTTTGGTGCTACTACTTTACCACCATTTGTATTTAGGTATGCAGCCCACCAACCAAAACTAGACTGAAAACATGCGACGTTTGAATCACATGAAATTATTCTAGACAAATCTTTCATTGGATCATTTGAATCTGAAACTACAAAATTTGGAAAATCCCTGAACATTTTTTTGGTCCACTGAATATCTTCAGTATCATCTCCAGTTCTGCTTCCACCCGTGAATAAAAGAAAAGTTGTACTATCCATATCAAAATGCTCTATTGCTTTTGAAAAGTAAGATCCAAAAATTGTATTTGGATCAAAGATATCAGTCTCGCCGTAATAGGGAATATGTGAATTTGGCCCACTTACAACATCACCTCTTCTCAAATGAACACTTACAACATTCATATCATTGCGAATGGTTTCAATATATTTTTTTGCCTCATCTATGTATTTTTTGTGTGGACTAAGTTCTTTCTTAATCTTATCTTCAATATTAGAGAAGTATTTTATATTTTGAAAAAATCCAAGAAGACTAATATTACCATCAAATTCTTTTAGTGATGATTCAATAGAAGGTGAGTAGTTACCAGATCCCTGACATGGTTCCACTATAGATCGATCAATACTATCTGTGCTATCTAAAAAATTACAAGTAATATTAAAGTTACCCAAGAGACAGTTTTGACTATGCCAATTTCTTCCTTTGATATTTGGTAATTTAAACTCGTGATTAGTTTTTTCAGCAAGGCCCCGAAGAGAAGCATATTGAAATAATTGATTTCCTAGTCTACCATACTCACCAAATTTTGTAAATGTAATCATTTGTTTTTAAATACCGTAAACTCTCTCAAGTCTCGGTAACCTCCTTCTTCAATAAGATTTGATACGTTCTCTGGGTAGTTTTGCATTAGTGCAAGTCCATGCGATGCCTGTTGTGGAGTCATGTACATGTTCCATCCGAGCATCGTAATATCATCTTCCTTGTATGGTACTGCATGTCGGCCTTCGTATCGTGCAACACGAAGCCAGTCAACAATATCTTTGTTGTCAGTCAGAATCATACCACCCTTACCAATCGGAAGATGCTTTTTGATGTGGAAAGACAGACACATGTTTGTGCCTTCAATATACATGTTAGAAGTAAATCGTTTAGCAGAATCGTAAATTGGATATGGTTTGAGTTGGTAGATACCTTCCCACTCATCATCGGTAAACTTCACATCACCACCCGAATGAATGATAGACTGAGGTACTGAAAGATAAGTCTTTGCGGGTATCTCAACCTCCCCAACACCAAAATACTTACAACAAAGAAACAGAGCATCGGTGCAGGACGTAACCGCAACGGCATACGGCGCACCTGTATAATCAGCGACTGTCTCTTCAAACATATCTACAATTTTAAAAGGGTTATGTTTCATTTTTCCATTAACCAATACTTAATTTTAAATCCGCAACTTTCAAATAGTTTTCTACTTGCTTCGTTTTCAATTTTCACTTTAGCAAAAGAATCTGGGAATCTTTCCATCAGTTCTGTTATCAGGAATCCCGCTATGCCTTTACCCTGATAATCAGGATGCACACACACGCGAATGTCATTATCTAAAGATCCTGCAAACCCAGCAGGTTCATCATTGTACAAAGCGACAATATATTCTCCGTGGTGTTTTTCCATATATCTTCTCTGTTGATCTTTGGTTATGTCCACAACTTCTATAAATCCATCTTGAACTCTGGGATCACTACGAAGAAGTCGTATAAAATCATAATACTTAGGATCATTGTTAACTACTTTCACCATGTCTCACCTCTTACTATGTCCTGTGATGTGTCTAGATAACCTCTCCATAATTCTTTATTCCAAGCACACAGATATCCTCTGTCGCAAGATAGTTTAAAATCTGGATTTAGCGAAGACCCGACATCAATGTAAGTATTATTTGGTGCGACCTCATGTAGTTTATGAATACACATATTACCAAGACTACTGGCAGCAAACAAAAACAAATGACCTTCAGGTTTCGTTTCCCTAACCCACTCTACCATCTCTTCAACTTTGTCTAAATCATTTACAATACAATTCGATCCAACCCTGAAGTCTTTTACAACAGAATCAAAAAGAGAATCGTCTAGACTACACTTTTCATTACACAGAGTAACCATTTTATAACCTTTATATAAAGGTAACATTTCTTCTCGGTAACGTGTGTAGTTTGAGTTGATCAAAACATTAGCGAATGTAACAGTATCCAGACCAGAACCACTCTCTTCGATCATCCAGTCTCTTGTAGAGAATCCTCCATGTTTTTCTGGTGGCATATCACCGTTAGTTATGATACCAATATAATAATTTTCTGAACCATATCGAAGTGCATCCCATAACTTTTCAGTGACAATCTTATCTCTTTCGCCATGAAAGTTCTTTTGATCTTCTGAGTTGAGATATCCGTGTGAACTAGGACTAAGAGAAAATGATTTACCCTGAAGAACCCAAAGTTCACCATCCGCCCACCTAGAGAAAGCAAAAGGCTCTTTAGTCTTTACACGATTTAGTATTTTATAGAACTCATCCTGAAAACTTTTCATTTAGTATTCCTAAAATTTTCTCGGCGGACTTACCATCCCCAAAGGGACAAGGTTTATTTATTGTAACATCTTTTGTAATCATGTCAACTAGATTAGAAAGATTTTCTGGCTTCTCACAAAGAACACCATGATGTTCCAATACCTCTGGTCTCTCGGTTGTCTCTCGGCAGATAATAATTTTCTTATTGAAAAACGACCCTTCTTCTTGTAGTCCGCCACTGTCCGTGATTAGAAACTTACAGTTTGCAATTCGTTCAACCATTTTGTCATGTGGTAAGGGATCAATCACATTTACATTCTTTAGTTTATCAACGGCATTCATGACGACAGGATTAGGATGTCGAATCACTGTGACGTTTTCATCTAAACTGTCGAGTTCTCTCATCCAATCGTCAATGATGTGGTGGTTCTCTCGACGATGAATGGTCACAAGAACCTCGTCACCATAAGATGATTCAACATCGACTAGGTTATCGAGAACGGTATTTCCCACGACATGAATCTCACCACCAACCGAATCACGAAGCAAATGAGTCTTTGCGATCTTAGTAGGACAAAGATGAATGTCAGTGATGCGAGAGAGCATCTGACGATATCCTTCCTCGGGGTATGGATGTTCTAGATCGTAAGTTCTCAGTCCCGCTTCCAGATGAATCACAGGAACCTTGTGGTTGAAGGCAGAAAGACCAACTGCAAGACAAGTCGCAGTATCACCCTGTACCAGAACGGCACTTACTTCATTGAAGTCCATGTTATTCATCACAGAATATAAAATCGAATCTAGACGATTAATTCCTTCAGTGATTTTTAACTTATCATGATACCAACCACCAGAAATATCTGCGTGTTGTCCAGTAAACAAAACTCGAAAAGGAATCTTACCCTCGAAGGCTTTGATCAGGGGTTTAATTTTTATCCACTCAGGACGAGTGCCATAACAAAGTAAGATCATTTGATTAATTTAAATCCTTCTGACACACATCTCTTCAGATATTCACCCATCATTGGGACAGCAAAGTTAGCAGTAGCATTTGCATCTCCACCATACTGAATTGCCTTTAAACTACCCCACAATCTTCTGTCTTCAGGTGGGTGTGGAGGAACCCAAGTACCCATGTCTGTATATTTCTGAATCATATGAGAGAAGTGAATATCTTCTCCCACCAAAAACGATTCATCAACCGATGGTAGTTCTCTCCAGAATACGGAGAGTAGATCTCTATGGAAGAACCAATTATGTCCTACGATATCAACCTTCTTTACTTCTGTGTTATTATTATCCCAACCAAACCTATTCTCACCCAATACATTGTAACCATTAGAGTTTTCAAATATTAATCCAATAGTTCCTAACAAGCCAGGATGAGTTTCATAAGTGTTAACACAGTTTTCAATCCACCTATCGCCTGGAATAGTATCATCATCTATAACACAAACGTAGTCAGTCTTAGCATTAAGAGCGTAAGCGAATCTCGCCCAAACCCCATAGTTCTTAGTTGAAACTGCAATATCATGTCCTTTATCAACCAGAGGAGATAAGTCATATCTAAGTTGACTAGTATTTTGCCAATACATGATAGTATCGACTTTGTGTGTTTGATTCTCCACGGCTTCGACTTGTTCCCTAAGAGTATGGTTTCTCTTATAACCATTCAATATAACACTAACTGTTTTCATTGTGTTTTCCTATTTAACATTAAAATGAAACTAATTTTATTCTCATCATACATTGTTTTTACATCAAAGTCAAATCTTCTAACAACTTCTAAAATAGACTTTTCTTCTATACCACTCCACGATTCCCACTCCGAGGAATTTTTGTCAAATGTATTTTCTTTATTCCAACAACCGACATCATCTATAACAATCATAATATCTTCGTGTTTGAACTCAACCAAAATAGTTTCGAGTTCACTTAGTAGTGGAACTTTTTCTTTAAAAAAACCTGTAGATCCTCCCGAGTAATGTCCATCCAAAGATATAAAAACTCCATTGGGAAAGTTTTTACAATTTTCTTTTAGATAAGACACCGAATCGTCATGTACAATTTCAACTGATGAATTATTAATAAATCTATTTTTAGAGATATTATAATGTCCTTGTTCGATTTCTATTGATATGACATGTTCAAAACCAAGTTCCAATAATCTATGGACACCATCACCCAGATGAGTTCCTGTTTCTACAGCAAGTTTTTTGGTATTGATATTATCTAATATATTTTTATCTTTGATTATTGGCATAGATTATTTCTTTCTCTTAACATAAAGTGCATCCCCCCATGTGTCGCCGGCCCAGTTAGTATCTACTCTCTCAAAGTTATACTCACCCAAGAACTGGTCTATCTCTTCTATCATAGGACAACCCTCATAAACTTCTGCTCTATTGACTTCACAGTAGATAAACTGAATGTGAGACAGAAACTTAGAGGCACCTTTCAATACTTCTAATTCATATCCCTGAACATCCATGTTTATAAAGTTAAAATCTTCAGATATAATATCGCCTTCTTCTGCTAATGTATCGAGCCTTACTACTTCTACCTCGATAGTTTCATTGAACTTGATATGAGGATATTGATCTAAATGTATAGATGGTTTCAATAGCGAACTAGATTGCCCTTTGTATAAGTGTGCATTATGTCCTTCAAAATCTGATATGTTCATTTGCATTGTCTTCTCTTCAGATCCAAGAGCGACTTGATACAAAGTAATATCATCATCACGAAAGTCTTCTGTGATTTTTTCAATGTGTTCTGGGACAGGTTCAAACAAAGCAATATTTTTAATACCGCTATTGATATACTCTCTAACCTCTTGTCCGTGGTGCGCCCCAATGTGAAGAACACCCCTCACATGCGGATATAGATTCTCAAGATTCATTAACATTGTGACTCATCTCCAATAGTTTCACATATTCACTCGCACACTTCTCTAGCGTCAGGTTGTCTAGTATGTATTGTCGCGGATCATAATTAGATTTTGCTAGTACCTGCTCAAAGAAAAGTTCATCTATAAACTCTTCTAGTCTAGACAAATCAGGACACTTGATTCCGCATCTATCATCAAAGTAGGGCACTGATGTAGCGGGACATTCAGTTGGGGGTTGATCATCCCAAACTAGTTTATCAATAACATAACAAGGCACACCCATCGAAAGAATTTCTTGATAGGCAATACCTTGACTCTCAGTTCCTGTAATGGTAACACAGAACCTAGATCGTCTTGCAACATCAATCAACTGTTCTTCTGTGTAACTACCGTAGGTAATAAGTTCATATGAAAGTTCATAAACATCAAGAAGACGAATCAACTCTTGCTTTGTTTCCTCTGATCCTCGCTTAAAGTATATCAAACAATCATTGTCTTTAGATACCCATCCAGGCGAAAACTTATCAGTATCAATACCAACGGGCCAAACATGAATGTTTACGTTCTCGGTAATTTCAAAAGTTTCATACATGTCCTTCACCCACTGACAGGGAACAAGAACATCCTTGAAGTGATACCATAACTGCGGGATATCTGTGGGGACAACAACGAGATTGGGACCAACCAAAGTATTCTTTGGGAGATCCATAAACCTCGGACCCCATGCAGTCAAGCAACCATTCAGATCTGCTTCTTGATTCACAACATAAGGAACGCCTAGTTTGTGTAAACCGTGCATCAGGTTGTATGCTACCTTTCCTGGCCCATTGTTGTTACCACACCCACCGTGAAATAATCCAATCATAGCACCCTCCAATTATCTAAAAACAAATCCTTTGGATTTTTGTTCGCATCAGTAAACCACTTCGATGGATACATAACAATCTTGTTGGGATTTTTATTTAACCAAGCCGACCACCAAGCAAATGTACTGTTGGGTATTATATCATGTTTGCAAGAACTCATCAAGTTTAAATAATCAATAAATCTATCTCCTGCGTATGAGTGATCAACTATGAAAAACTCTTGACCTATAAAGTTGTTCCTACACCACTCCACATCATCCGAAAAGACATAGAACTTTGGGTTCTCTATATCTTTACTCACTTGATCAATACATTTATTAAAGTAATCTATGCCTATGTTTTCAAAAAGACTATCTGTAAGGTAGTCTGATCGCCTGACATTAATCATAACCGAATTTGTTGATAAGATTTCTTCTTTGAGTTTTAAACTTTCTGGTTTCGTTATAGCAGGAAACTCAAACTCTTCACGAATTGAATCTGCTACATCATCAAAATACTTGTATGTTTGCCAATGACCTATCAAATAAAGGTTCTGGTCACTAGTCAAATTTCCAACACGTTCATCATAATGAAAATGAGATTCATATACAGGAACAGCAGTTATCTGTCCCTCTATTCTTTTGTCCTTGACTTTAGGAAACAAGTCCAATTCATAGTTTCGGAAAACAGTAACTCCACTGTTTTTGTTATCAAGAAAACTAGTATCTATTATTAGTTCAGTGTTATTCTTTTCTGCGAGTGATCTACCCACGGCATATTGAAACATCTGATTTCCTAAACCACCCATCAATTTAACAATTATCAAGACACCATCTCCTTCACAATATCCCTTAAACTTTTAGTTATAGTCCATTCGGGATAATCATTCTTAAACTTACTAAGATCACTAATATACCAGATGTGATCTCCAATTCTATTTTCCCCTGAGATTGTATAGTTATCCCAACTGATATCCAGTTCATCATTAATCATATCAATTGCTTCCATCATGGAAATGGAATTCTCCCTACCCCCACCCATGTTATACACAGCGGCAGGAATTGGATCTTGATGATAATACCAGAAAGCATTTACCAGATCCCAAGAATGAATGTTATCTCTAACTTGCTTACCCTTGTATCCAAATATCGTATAGTGTTGATCTGACTTCATACACTTAATCAGGTATGACATGAATCCGTGTAGTTCTGCTCCTTGATGTCCACCACCAGTAAGACATCCTCCACGAAAGCAAACTGTGTTCATATTATGATATCTTCCGTACTCTTGGACCATAATATCTGCCGAAACTTTAGAAGCACCAAACACCGAGTGCTTACATTGATCTATAGACATGCTCTCTGGGACTTGGTAAAAGTTTTCACTTAGAGAATCATATGCTTCGTATCTAGTTTCGAGTTCTTTGATTGTAAAATCACAGTCATCATAAATGCCGTTTGGTCTGTCCCCATAAACTTTGTTTGTTGATGTGAAAATAAAAGTAGCATCCCTACAATAATCTTTAGTCAACTCTAGCAAGTTCAAAGTACCCAAAGCGTTGACAGAAAAATCAGTGTGGGGTTCCTTAGCCGCCCAATCATGTGATGGCTGAGCAGCAGTATGAATTATACATTCAATATCTGAACCATACTTTTTAAACACGGAAAGAAGACCCGACATGTCTCTGATGTCTATGTCATGGTGTTCATAGTTTTGTATTGTTCTTTCAAGAAACTTTTTGTTCTCGGAAGTAGAAGCGTCTTCGCCAAAAAAATATGATCGCATGTCATTATCGATACCAACAATCTTATATCCCTTTTCAGAAAAGAAAAGGCAAGACTCCATACCAACCAACCCACAAGAACCAGTAACAACAACAATTTTATTCATATTACTTATCTACTTTCACATTAGTCCAAGGAATGTTTCTTGGATCATCCTGATAAAACCATGCTCGTCCGAAAGGAACTACCACGTTGAACTCAGACTGAACTTCAGCAGTCGCAACATCACAGTGCCATTTCTTTTCTTGCACCCACTCATTCATTGAGTCGATACACTTTTTCACATACTCATCGTTCAAGTAAAGAACGGCATGAAGAGAGGTCATGTATGATACCTTTACAAAGTTATCATCATACACTCGCATCTCTAACGCCCTCGACATCTTAGAAGACGCCGCTCGTTCTTCTGTCGCACTCCACGTTGTCCACCCAAGATAAACTGCATCTATATCATCAGGAACATCGAGAGTAGGCTTGAATGTATCATTGAATGTAACATCATCCTCTAGAACAAGAAAAGGAGTTCCTCCCTCTAAACCTCTCTCTAAAGTTTTTATATGACTCATACCACAACCAAAGTAGTACGGCTGTGCTTTGATAGCAGAGATTCTCTCCACGTTATTCATACCGAGTCTAGTAAACAACTTTATCATACTGTCTTGTCTGTCAGTACGATCATCTAGATTAATCCAGTATGTTTTAAGTGTCGATAAATCAAGATGCTTCATAGTTCATTCCAACCTTACCGACTGCGGTTTCGGTGCTACCCCAGAACTGATCTGCATATGGTTCAAACGGACCATTGTACGGATTCATTTTAGTGTAGTGATTTGGGATGAAGTAAAAACTAGGATAGACTGCCAACTTAATATAAGAAAGTTCATGTACCGCCTTAGTAAGGAACACTGGACCCACAGTCTTCCAAGCAGTCATGGGGCCTTCGTGTAATGTTTGACCTTCCAATTTGTGAAGACGATTGACGAGATGATCCATCAACTCACAACCCTTCACACAACCGAGATAACCTGCGGCGATTAGTTGGCCACGAATCAGTTCGTTTTCATAACAACTAAAACTATCGTTCTCTAGAAGATAATCATCGAGCGGTCGCTTGCACACACAGTCAGCATCGAGAAAGAACCCACCAAACTTTTGGAGGATTTCATATCGAGCAATATCACACTTACCATTCCACTCTGGCATGGCGTCGTATTGCTTTTGATTGTAGAGTCCATCTGGAAAGTGTTCTGCAATTGACTCTTCATTCCAGAACATATACTCATAGTCTGGATGAGCATCTTTCCATGTGTTCATTAAATGCAGAGGTGCAGGCTTTGGACCTACCCACAATTGGTGGATAATTTTTGGGATACTCATAATAAAAAAGGCCTTTCACTGTATTATCTACGCTTACCTATATGGTATTTAGGTATCAATTCCCAGTTTTTTTTCTCGGAGTGGGGTAGAATCTTTAGTTGAGCAAGACTAACTTGAGGTTCGGCATACTCTTCATCATCAATCACCTGAACCAATCCCCACTCAACTAAGAGTTTCACTATAGTATTCCTTCTACCTATATCAGTATCTGAAATATCGCTATCCAACCCATCCAAAGAGAACAATTCTTTGAAGTGAAGTATAGCATACTTTCCTCGCTTATGCAAGATATGACAGGACTGATATAGTTTATTTTCTTTACGAGACGAAACACCAAGTCTAGTAAGAGTTTCCTTAACCTTTAGGAAATCATCTCTTTCCTTGAGAGTAATTTCTACTCCATAACCTTCAAATAAATCTTCGCTTTCCATGTGATCTCTCTCAATGAAATAACCATTATAACTGTCTTATTTAGGATTTTTCATCTTTTGAGTACCACCAGTGTACATTGCAGCCTGCATCGACTCAATATTCTCATCGGTAAGGATGTCGGCGATCTCGATTGCCTTTGAATCTGAATAGCCAAAATACTGCTTGATCACATCAATCTTGTCAATCTTCGTCTTCTTCAACCACGGACTAAATCGTTTGTTCTTTCTCAGTCCCAGTCGTAGAAAATCAAATTGCATGTTCTTAGGTAGGGTATGATACTGATTCATCTCGTTGACGAAGTAGATCGTATCAGGGAAGAACGAGAGGCAACGATTAACCACAAAAGGAACATACTCTTTCTCAACCGACTCATCGTCAGTCTCCATAAGAGGCTCCTTACTGTGGTTAATCGCGTTAAGATACTCAGTCAGTTTCACCGACGACTCCTAGAACATGTTCTTGATTTAGGATAATATATCCAGCAAAGGTACTGTATCCTTCCTTCTTTGAGAAAAGAACTTTAGTTCCAACCTCAATGTCTAAAGGAACTTCTGTTCCATTCGACAGAATTCTTGGCATCCCAATACTATAAACATTACCAATCCCATGAATAGGGCTATCCTTTTCTTGATAAATGATACCATTACTGGTTTCATTCTTAGTAGCATCTTCCTTGATGGCTACTTTTCCTCTTATCACATATAAACTACTCATTTAAATTCACACTCCATCATAATTTGAACCAGACACGCAGTCATGTTAATCTCTGTGTCGGCAACGAAAGCAGCCTTGTACAGATACTCACCACAGATTAGGATCGCCTGCGGGATCGATCCTGGCTTCATATACTCATACATAGAATCGTAAAGATTACGAATCAAGTCTTCCTGTGAGTTGTCGAGGTTCTCAACCACCCACTTCCGAACCTCGGTGAAGTTCTTTTCCTTCATCGACTTCATCAAAGACTTCACGCGGATCTCACCGATCTGTGCGAGAATACCTGTATCAATCACACCCGATACCGAGTAGCGTTGGAGTTCGTTTAGAATCCTACGAATGTCGGGGAAGTGCTTCTTGATAAGTTCAAGCAGAACAGGACGCTCATACTTGACACCCTCTGCCGTGAGGATGGTTTCGATTCGCTCAAGAATACCAACGGCGAGCGTTGGCTTTTCATTGTTAGGAATCTTGAACTCCACCGTAGTGCATCGGGAGTGCAACGGTTGAATGATTCGGTTCTTGTAATTACAAGTGAGAACGAACCTACAACTGTTAGCAAACTCCTCGATCGCACCACGAAGGGCTGGTTGAATGCTCTGGGCATTACTGTAGTCAAATTCGTCAAGGATCACAATCTTTTTCTGTCCCGTCATCGAGACAGTGCTTGCGAAGTTACGAATGGTTGTGCGGAGGGTATCGATGTTACCCTCCTCGGAACAGTTGATCAAGATATACTCAAGATCGAGTTCGTTACACAACGCTTTGGCCACAGTTGTCTTACCACAACCAGCACCACCAGAAAGCAGAAGGTTTTGAACTTCTCCGTTCTTTACCATTTGCTTAAAGGTGGTCTTGATTTCAACTGGAAGAATACAATCATCAATATTCTGTGGGCGATACTTCTCCACCCACAGATAATTTTTCACATCGGTCATTATCAATCCTTAGTCAAGCGTTAAAAGTTGAATCGGTTTCCAGTGCAATCCAATACTTGACATCACTGTTAGTGTTCGTGAAGGAACTCACAACAGATTCACAGATTTCAACATCATAATCTCCAGGCAGGAGTTTGAGGTTGTCAATCTTGAAGTTGAACTCAAAGTTGGGAGTGTCTCCAAGAACATCACCGATCGCAACAGAATAGTCGTTGGATGTAGGATCCTTCTTGTCTCGAACAACAGCGAGAATGTTCTCACCATCCATCGAAGTAAACGAAAGATCGGGAAGTTGAAGTACAGAAGCAGCACGCTGAAGATCAGCGAACACACTCTGAGTAAGATTCAGATGAATTACCGTCTCAGGCATCTGAACCTGCTTGTTGATCGTGGTAAGGAGACTGGGTTCGGAGTAGTAATAAGTAACTGCTCGCCCACCTTCTCCTGAAATCTTCACGGACTTTTCACCAAACTCACAGGTTGGTGAATCAAAGAGTGACAGCGTACCGAGGAACTTGTTCAGATCCCAGATACCAAACTCGACGGGAAAATCTTCCTTAACCGTTGCTTGTGCCATTACGTTCTTGGCACCAGTGACTGTGTTAATTACATTGCCAGGGCGAACGAGAAGGTTAGAATTGAGTTGAGAAAAGTTTTTCAGAATCGAGAGTGTTTCTTGCGAAATACTAGTGCTTGTCATAACCATTACAAATAAATCTCCAGTTGGGATGTTCAATCATCATATGAATCAAATTCTAGATACTCATCTAGATCAGTAGAGTCTACCAGACCATGATTCACTTTGTCAATCATAATCTTTGTGTTGTGACGAGAAGACCTTTTAGCCTTTTTCTTTTCACTTCGAGTGCCATTCTTCGGTCCACTATCCTCTCTATAAGGATTGTCTTTTGGGTTACGTCCCATTTATAAACTCCATTTCAACATGAATTATACCTCACTTCACGGAATTGTCAAGTGATAACTAGAAAAACGAAACGATTGTAGGCAGAGTTGCCGCCGTCTTTAACTGAACAAATGCCCCTCCGACTGGAGTACCAGTACTCAAAGCCCTCGTAAATACAGGGGAGGTGCTTATAGCAGAAAAATCTCCAGAATAACCATTTGTAAAAGCAGGATCCTCATTATAGTTTGGTCCCCAACCTGAATTATAAGTACCACCACTCAACCAACTCGGTATATCTTCGGCCGTATTACTATAAAAAATGTTATTGAAGAACGCTGTCATTTTTATAGGTTCATCAGTGGCAATCGAATCTATTGCTTTGTTATTATACGCAAAGACATTGCTCGTTATTTTTCTTCCGTAAACATAGTTTCCATAGTCAGCATCTGAACTATTTGCATCGTTTAGTTCAATCGCTGTTCCTGTGTTGTTAAAAAATATGCAATTTTTTATTGTGTCTACTTGATCCTCTGTGTTGGCGCCAACAAAAACTGCCTTTGAACTAGTATCATATCCATTGTTATAGAAAACACAATTGGATATGAACATTCCGGCTCGCTGGAGAGATTGACTTGTCACCAGATAAGGAGAAGAGGATGCTGTGGTTTGATTGTCTTCAAACAAACAATCGGTAGCAAAAATTGTAGACTGCCTGTTTGTAGTTATGTTATAGTTACCAGCAGCAAAAAGACCTTTATTGGTGGTGTTAACTGCATTATTCCCCTTTATGATACAGTTTTGATATTTGTATCGTCCGCCATAGTTACCCATAGCAATTAAAGCGTTACCAACCGTATTATTTAACCATTTACAATTTACAAATTGTGTTGCTGCTAATTCGCTATCATATGAGGTATATATAATTCGTTCGGGATGTGAGTTTGTATCATAGTCTGCATCTTTCCATGTGATATTTTTAAACAGTATACCATTGCCGTTGACGTTACTACTACCAAAAGCAAACATCCACTGGTCATATGTAAAACCAGACAAATCAAATTCAAAGAATACGTCGTCATAGGGCAGACCATCGGAACTCACACCTTGTATAGTAAAATCTCCCGAAATGTCGGTGAAAGCATAATCCAATGTGGTTTGAGTGCCGTTTAAACTATATGGTCCTGTATATGCAACACCTTCATTAACTAGAAATAAAGCAGCGTTAGTGCGAAGTCCAGCAGATGCACCTGTATAACATAACTCATCAACTGCATGTTGCCAAGTTTTCCAAGCATCAGCAAAACTTTTTCCTAAATTGGTATCATCGCCATTCACAGGACGAACATAAAAAACTTGTTCATTTGCTACAGTCATATATATTATCCAAGTAAAGGACGAACACAAGGCTTCTGAATTATTGCCTGTGCTGTAATATCAAGATCTCCAAGAAGTGAATCGAAAACTGAGGCGACTGCTTGGATATCTGCACCACTGAGTCGTGATACACCTGATGCTTCTCTACCGTCTTCTACTATTTCAGTAGGATCATTTGGAAAACTTCCACTGATTCCTGCCCACTTAATTGCAAAGTCAGCCCCTTTTGCATTTGAAGATCTAATTTGTTCACACATCGGTCTGATATATTCATTTACGAATTTAATTGCTTCTGGATCTGTAATAGCCATAATCTATCTCCTTACTATATTTATATACTTCTATACTTAAAGAATACCATCTAGACATTATGAACCCCTATACCGCATTGAACATTGTAACTTATCCTTCAATCCAGATCCAATAAAGTCCATAAAGATTAAGTCACCAGCATTTACAGTATTATTACTACCACCAGGCGTTCCAGTCACGCCACGAGTTCCCGTCCCTAAAACTATAAAACTACCACCTATTGTCGTAGCATCTGCATCTAAAGAAGCACCAGACGCTCCAATATAACTAGAAGGAACTTTCCGAAACAAGCATCGAACGCCTCCAGAAACTGGAGTTGGAGAACGGATTATAAATTCAGTGACCGTTCCTGCTACTTCAATAGGTCTTAAGAAGTCAGTATAGGCTTGTACGGTTAAATCTGTCCCTTGTCCATCGAAATTAAATCCTACAATATATTCAGGTTCAGTCGGACCAGTCGGTCCAGTAACACCAGCGGATCCATCACCACCAGTAGCACCAACTACTCTACCTATAATTTGTGTCGAACCTAAACCAACTCCTGCTGCTTGGAACGTCATCTGAAGAGTAACACCAACTATGGAAGCATTACTATAACCAGCACCTGTTGCTCCAGTGACACCCTGAATACCCTGTGATCCATCACCACCAGTGTTTCCAGTATCACCAGTTCCAGCAGGACCAGTGTTTCCAATAGGCCCTTGAGGACCAGTATCACCAGTTCCAGCAGGACCAGTATTCCCCTGTGGTCCAGTGTTACCAGTTCCACCACCACCACTTCCATCACCAAAAGAAACCCACCCAACACGAGTGCCGTGTTCAGGTGAGTAACCAGTGATAGTGGCTGTTGCTAAGTAGTTTATACCATTCTTGCTAACAACATCACCGGGGTTATAAGTTATTAGGTTACCGGTAGCACCTACTGCCTTGTAATAACCGCGATATTTATTTCCCATAGGATTCTTCCATAAAGAATACCTAGTATATATGTTATGAGTATGTCCTCAGAATAACAGTATCCTTATTAATTCTACCTGTAGGGATAGAATTTTTGGTTTTAATATTATTCATAACACGCTTGGTATAATCGATACGTCCATCTGTTATATCATTAAGAAGAGTCAAGTTATTCTTTCTGATAGTCTTAGTAACAGAACTTTCTGAAAATCCCTGAACCGTAGTTCCCTTAACACTAAGGCCTTCGTTAGTCTTAGACTCAAACAATGTTAGTTTCTTAGTCTTAGTATTAAAACAAAGAAGACCACTAGCACCTACGATCTTAACAGGATCGACCGATTCTAGATTAAACTCTGTTGATTCAGTCATATACTGAACTGACTTTACGAGTTTATTAGGATCGACCTTTCGTTTGCGTCGAGTGATCTTGGACTTGGATTCTAGAACCTCAATCAAAGATTCCAGATATCCGTCTAGTTTCTTCAACTTAGTAGTCGAAAGAAACGAGTAACCTTCCACCAAGTCCTCGTCGGTTTTGTTGATGGCTCCAGTGATCTCACCTCGTACTTCAATGAAGTGATCTCTTAGGAGTTTGATTTCTCTTTTAGTTGGTTTGTAAGACTTGATTGCACTCTCAAAGTTTGGCTTTCTGATCGAACCACCATCAGAAAGTTTGATCATGTAATCATCTAAGAATCGTTCAAGAATATTACCAAATTCAGTGTCGTGTTTCATTATGCTTTCCGAAAAACAAAGATAGGTTCATACTTCAAATATCTGTCGTTGACTTGACAGAAGTTTTTGCACTTTGGTTTGCCGTCTTCACCCACGCGGTTCTGACCAGGCATTCCTTCTAGTGCCATTTTCAACTTATATTTATATTCTACACCAAGTTCACCCAGTATGTCAATAGAGTCTTTCTCTAAAGGCAGATATTCTCCCTTGATTAATATGTCTGCGATGTTCCATAGGAGATAACCGCCTGGTCGTAACCATTCAGCACAAGTGGAAAGTGTCGGTCGCAGGAATCCATCACGCCACGACTCATACGAACTTCCATACTTCTTGTAACTCTGGTTTTCATCTTCACTATAAGCCTCTCTATTGAAATAAGGAGGAGAAGTAAAGACCACATCAATCTCGCCTCTGTGCTTTTGAAAATCTTTGTCATGTTGAATCTCCTCTGATCCTAGTCGGAAGACTTCGTATGTATGTGTGCTTGAGAAGAAGGGGTTTGATCTGTATGTTTTTGTGTTGTAAAAATCCGCGAGATCACTATAACGAGAAGTTCCATCAGAGTTAAAGTTATCAGGATTGGGGTCAGTGCCAATGTAATGAACAGTGCGGTCATCACGGACAGCCATACAGCCGAGGATACGACCACCCCACCCGCTGCTCGGATCATATATCTTAATTTGTCTGTCTTTGATATGGTTTGTAAATCGCTCATACAAGTATTTAGCAGTCATCGGAGGAAAGTTTACTGCTGGTTGAATGTAACCAATACGAAACGACTTGAACCCGCCAGGAAAAATCTTCTTACCTTTATCATACAAACGAATGGCATAGACAGACTCGTCGTCCATGTTATCAATGTCAAACGTCGAGTGGTGTCGATACGCTAGACGATCGCGGAACTCTTCGACTTCTCCCTTTGTCAACTGAAGAATATTTGTTTGCTCCACTTGATGGTAACCTGTATTCAGTCCTTCTCTAATCTTGACTTGTTCGAGCAGGAAGTCCTTGCCCGCAAACATCGTCGGGTTCTCAAAAAACGCGAGGATCCAATCCCTAGCAGAATCAACAGATACAACGCTATGCTTCCGCGAACGCTTGAGGGTGGAGACAGCATGAGAATAAAAAGAGTCCCTGCGAAAGTGACGAAGAGAACCTTTATACACTCGCTCAAAATAATCTGGATTGGCGACAAGATCGTAGATCGAGTGTCCATTGTCTTTCTCCGTATAGTTAATTCTTGTTTTGAACATATTGTCGAAGAACTGATCGGCTTCAACACCAAGTCGAGACTTGTTGATAATCACATCTTTCGGTGTGTCACTTAGTTCGTCATCGAACTCAAACTGATGAGTAGGAAACTCTGACATCCGATTGAACGCAGTAACAATATCCTCTTCGTTCTTTCCCGTTCGAGGAGGACAGCCGTTGTTGTCCCACGCGGCAGTCAACTCTTCACGAAGACGAGTCACCCAATCTTTGAACTGATCGGGTGTCATCTCTAGAAGGTCTTCAAAATTTACATTGACATCGCTGTTTATAATGTCATCATTACGTTGATAAAATTTCACGATCCTACATTCCAAAAAAGTGCGCCGGGTGACGCATGATCTAATATGAACTCCCACGCTTTTGCGTCGTAGGTTGGTGCTGACGGGAATGGGGGCAACACTTTGGTTGCTTTGTTGAAGGCGTACTTTGATTTGTACAATTTCGCCTTTCCGTATTCGCCGCTATGTCCCACACGCACACAGTGAAACTCGGCGTTTGGCCAAGCGAGTTGTAATCCTCTCGTAAGAGTTCCTGAAGAACCAACAGTCCAAACCTCAGTGGGTGTAACATCCATAGATTGTGCAACACGAATGATCGACGCGATGACTGTGGGGTGGTCAAAACCAATTGGTAACAGTCTGCGAGATGTAGGGCTATCTGATACATAATCTCTTGCTCGTTTTTCTGTTACACTCAGCATTCCGTTTGGAACCCAGTGCATTATAGCACCCGCTTCAATCGCTTGCAACTGGTAAGGATGTCGTTTTTCCACAGCACGATCTGCCATGAAAACAACTGCCTTCTTAAAGTATTTAGTACACAGATGTGCCAATGAGATTTGGGCATAACCAGTGGCAGGTGAACTGCCATATACCCACTCTTTGATCTCGGGCTGTGAACGAATCAGGTGATCTGCGAATCGCATCTTCGATCCACCACCTATGAGATCGTCACGGACGATGAGGAATCCCTCATGCTCCTCTACAACGGGAGGGGGGAGAGTATCCTTCCAGTAAGGGATCAAG
>Ga0209634_1000740_pt1 | contig 24787 bp, 22 predicted proteins | sample LinPmetageLP40_FD_184043 | JGI IMG/M metagenome (GOLD analysis project Ga0209634, IMG submission 184043) | Marine viral communities from the Pacific Ocean - LP-40 (SPAdes) (version 2) | ecosystem: Environmental > Aquatic > Marine > Oceanic | place: Pacific Ocean | collected 2010-08-26 | reverse complement strand
GTTTTCCTCTAAATTCACCTCTTTTTCGGCTGTTTTTTCCTTTTTCATGTTTTGATATTCGTCTGCTTTGTGTCAAAATACATCATGCATTTGTCAATTATATTGCCAACTGGCAAATGCTGTCATAATGTCCTGCTTGTAAATAATCTTAGTTGAGTGTTTTCCAGATCATGTCTTTAAGTTCAACAATTCCATGATTGGTCATTGATGAGATAAAGAGATGTGGGATATCTTTAGGAAGTTCTTGAGACATTTCTGCCATCAACTCTTCGTCCAACATGTCGGACTTAGAAATGGCTAACATTCTCTTCTTGTCAAGAAGTTCTGGGTTATACTTGGTTAGTTCAGAAAGCAATATTTCATATTCCTTTTGCATGTCATCACTATCTGCAGGAATCATAAATAACAGAATGGAATTCCTTTCTATATGTCTTAAAAATCTGATGCCTAATCCTTTTCCCTCCGAGGCTCCCTCAATAATCCCGGGAATATCGGCCATTACAAAAGACTTGTAATCTCTATAAGAAACAACCCCAAGATTAGGTACCAAGGTAGTAAAGGCATAATTGGCAATTTCAGGCTTTGCCGCAGATACAACAGATAAGAGTGTCGACTTGCCAGCATTGGGGAATCCAACTAGCCCAACATCTGCGAGTACTTTCAATTCTAATACTATCCACTCTTCAATCCCCTCTTCACCAGGCTGAGCATATCGCGGTGTTTGGTTGGTTGCTGTTTTGAAATTGGCGTTTCCTAACCCTCCACGACCACCAGAAGTAAGAATAATCTCTTGCCCTTCTTCAGTGATCTCTACTATGGTCTCTTCGGATTCCGCACTTTTAGCAATAGTACCTAATGGAACTTCTAGAATAATATCTTCACCATCAGATCCTGAACTTCCATGCCCCTGCCCATTTTGCCCATTACTCGCAATTACATGCTTTTTGTAACGTAAATGTAGCAGTGTCCAGAGCTGCTGATTACCTCTTAAGATAATATGTCCTCCTCTTCCGCCATTTCCCCCATCGGGACCGCCTTTTGGCACATGTTTTTCTCTTCTTAGGTGGACCGCGCCAGCTCCTCCGGCTCCTGATCTGGAGCAAAATCGTACGTGGTCGATGAAGTTGGAAGAAGCCAAAATAAAAGAGTCTAATATTTGTTAATTACTTCGCAGACATGGTTGAAAATATCATTGATACTTCCTATTCCATTTATTGATTCAAATTTATTCTGTTTTGTATAGAAGTCGGCCACAACTGAAGTTTGATCATTGTAAACTTTAATACGGTTGCGTACAATACCCTCGTTTTGATCGTCAGGTCTACCACTATCAACGCCTCTAAGAAGCAATCTTTTAGTCAATTCATCTTCAGATACATCCAACGCCAACATTAGAGAGACAGAGGTTCCTCTGCTCTTAAGAAAGTCTTCCAAAGCATCAGCTTGAGGAATGGTTCTAGGGAATCCATCAAATATAAAACCCCTTGCCTCTGGGTGTTTATTGACTTCACTTTCCAACATTTTGATGGTCACTTCATCGGGAACTAGGTAGCCTTTGTCCATATAGCTCTTAGCTAATTTTCCAAGTTCCGTTTCACCTTTGATATTGGCTCTAAAAACATCCCCAGTTGACAAATGTGTTAAACCATATTTGTCTATAAGCTTACTAGCTTGAGTTCCTTTTCCTGCCCCTGGAGGACCAAATAAAACGATATTTAGCATTGCTCTGTGTTATATGATCGTCAAATATAATAAGTTTGGTATAATATCACCGAACCTACTTTAATTGATAGATGTCTTTTAAATTTCTACCTAATCCATCGTAATCAAGCCCGTATCCTACGACAAACTTATTTGGAATTTCAAACCCAAGATATTTTACTTCGATTTCCAATTTCATGTTGTCAGGTTTGGTAAGTAATGAAGCGATGCTTACATTTTTGGCTCCCAGAGACGTGAATTCTTCAAGCATTTTGCTCATCGTCAATCCAGAGTCTATGATGTCTTCTATCACAATGACTTCTCTGTTGAATATATTCTCGCTCAGGCCGATTAGTTTCTTGATGTCACCCGAACTCTGCATGTCTTCATATGACGCAACCCGAACAAACGAGATCTCACTAGGTATCGTAACTTCTTTCATCAAGTCAGCCGCAAACATAAATGACCCATTTAGAATAGCAATAAACAAAGGTGTTTTGCCCTTATAGTCTTTATTGATCTGCTTCGCAATCTCTTTTACGCGGTCATTGATTTTCCCTTCATCAATAAACTTATCAAACTCCTTATCGTGAACTTTCATCTCCCAGATTTGAATTAAGGGCGCAAAGATAGAGGAATTGATTACACTTTAACTAAAAAACTAAAATCTTATAGTTCTTGCATCAACAGGCGATATAGCTTCAGCATTGACACAATATCAGCTTTATAAACAATCTCATTGGGCGTATGAACGTTGTCTTCCGGAGCACCAATAAAGCACCAGTCCATGGGATATGGAGAATTTTGCAGTTCGCGGCCGTCACTTGCTCCACTCGCTTCTACTTCAAGTTGCGATTGAATCTGATGTTTTTCAGCAATTTCTATTATTCTATTGATATATGATCTTCTGGGAATACTGTGATCTCTCATCGATATCACCACACCTTCACCATGGGTCACTCCATCAGTCACCCAAGTAATGTCAGATATCAAGGCTTGGGTTATATTCCATTTTTCATGGATAAATTTTACCAGATAGGGCACACTTCCTCCTCCGTGCTCCTCCCAACAAGAAAACACAATAACTCCATCTTCAAGTGTTTCAGCCAATTTCAGTGCGCTGTAAACCCCAAGCCTGTTGTCCAAATAGCAGCTCTGAACATATTCATCAGTCTCTCTAAAATTGCATTCAAAAGTAAGATCGGTTCCTGTGGTTATAGGTCTTCCAAATTCATAAAATAAATTGCCCTCTTCCTCCTTGAGCCCACATGATATTTCTCCTAAGTGATCGCTACCTTTCAAACGGTATCCTGTCTTTGCATCCGGGCCGCCTATAGGGACTAGCTGGTTTTCATACCTTACTGTAAAACCAATACTGTCTATATGTGCAAACACGGCAGTTCTTGGTTTTCCGAATTTCAGCATAACACAATTTTGGAATAATTCACCATGGTAGACTTCAGGCTGTATGACCCAGCTACTTTTCTCTCTTTCGATATAGGACAATAAATATTGGGTGAGCAAATCTTCATTTCCAGAAGGTGCGTGTATCCCACAAAGTTCTTTTAATAACTGCATGTAATCTTAAAGCGTCAAAGTTCGCTGTAAAGGTAATTTGTATTTTTTCAACCTCTTATTGACTAATTAAAAATAAATTATCTATCTTAAATCCTCAAATAGTAATATTGTGACTATTAAGGTGTTACACGTGTTCTATTCGAGTGTTTATTATTGATAAATAACTACTATGCTCGTCACGCTAAGTGAGACTAATTCTATCGCTAATCATTTTATTGCCGAGCTACGTGACGTACAATCCCAAAAGGATCGAATGAGGTTTAGAAAGAATTTAGAAAGATTGGGTGAGATCATGGCTTATGAAATTTCAAAGACATTGAACTATCAAGAACAAAACATCCAGACTCCTCTAGGTATTGCAAAAACGAATTTAATGGTAGAACATCCTGTCATCGTAACCATACTCAGAGCTGGGCTACCTTTCTACAACGGCTTTCTTAATTTCTTTGACAAAACAGATAGTGGATTTGTTGGAGCTTATAGAGTAGAAGGGAAGGGTAAAATAGAGATTGCCACTGATTACATGGCTACAGGGAGTTTATCTAACAAAACATTATTACTGGTGGATCCTATGTTAGCTACAGGCAAGTCCCTTCTCAGTACCTTGAAAAAATTATTAACATTTGGAGAGCCAAGCTCTATTCATTTAGTATCAGCTATTGCTGCACCCGAAGGAATTAATTATATTAATGAAAATTTTGACAGAACTCATACAATCTGGACAGGCGCAATTGATGAGAAATTGGACGAAAATGCGTACATAGTCCCTGGACTGGGTGATGCTGGAGACTTAAGTTTTGGTTCAAAATTGTAAATTAGGATAGAAATACCATATGATAATAAACATATTACTTCTAGTAGTTGGCTTAATTATCCTAATTATAGGGGGAGATTTTCTAGTAAGAGGTGCCTCTAGCATTGCTTTGCGACTTCATATTTCTCCGTTAGTTGTTGGCCTTACCATCGTTGCTTTCGGAACCTCCGCACCAGAATTGCTCATAAGTATAAAATCTGCTCTCGCAGGAAGTCCTGATCTTACCATGGGGAATGTAGTTGGGTCTAATATCTGCAACCTTGCCCTTGTTCTTGGGATTACTGCCTTGATAGAACCCATTAAAGTACAGTCAGATAGCATAAAGATCGATTGGCCAGTAGCCATGGGTAGTGCCTTGCTTCTATATTTCCTTATTCAAGATGGATGGATAGTTGGTTATGAAGGTATTGTGTTTATATCACTTTTGCTGATGTACACAGTATATATAATACGAAGGTCAAGAAAAGAAACTAAAGCTGTTAGAGAAATAGAAGAAGATGCGGAAATGCCAGATGGTCCAGCTAAAAACGTGTGGAAAGATGTTGTTTTCTTGGCTATTGGAGGGTTGGGGCTTTATTATGGATCTGAATGGTTCGTAGGAGGTGCTCAGGAACTCGCAAGATATCTTGGTGTTAGTGAGCGTGTTATTGGTATTACAGTTCTCGCCTTGGGAACCAGCTTGCCAGAGCTTGTTACCGCGATTGTCGCATCGGTAAAAAAAGAAACAGACCTTGCCCTTGGCAATCTTATGGGTTCAAATATTTTCAACGTTCTCTCAATTTTGGGCATTACAAGTATCATAACTGATGTACATGTGAGTGATGCTATAATGTCTCATGATATGATCCCAATGCTTGGTATCACGCTCTTGATACTGCCCATGATGCTCACTGGAAGAACGATTGGGAGAATAGAAGGTGGAATTCTTCTATTTACATATCTGTTCTATACCTACACGGTCGTTTCTTAACTACCTTTCAATTCTGCTCTTATCATGAATGAAGAACTTATAAAGTTTTTTTCAATATTTTTATTGACTATGCTCAAGTTTATTGCAGGGCCTGTCGGTGGATATGCCGCGGGATTCTCCCTCTTAAAAACCATCATAGTCACTGTTACAGGTATGATGACTAGCGTGACGCTATTTACTTTTCTAGGGACGTTTTTAAGAGAGCGCGTTTTTGGTAAATTTTTCAAATCACGTAAGACATTCACTAATCGCAATCGAAAATTTGTAACTATTTGGAATAAATACGGTCAGATAGGAGTGGCCCTCTTAACGCCTATTCTATTGACCCCTATAGGTGGAACTTTGCTGCTCACCTCATTCCGCACACCCAAAGCGATTATTATGATTTATATGTCAGTGAGTGCTGTCGTTTGGGCCATTGTAGTTTCTGGTGCTCTTTATTTAGTAGGTGACGAAATTCTCAAAATTTTAGGTTAAGTTCCCTTTTTATCAGGCAAAATCTCAATGTCCTGAATGAGTATTTTTTTAGAAATGGCCTGTCCTGTGGTAGTGGCAGCCAACCCGCCTAGTGCTGTTTCCTTATAGCGCGTTTCCATACTTTGCCCAACCTCGCCCATAGCCTCAACACATTCATCAACTGGAATCACCGCGCTTATATCAGCCAAGGCTATCTGTGCAGATGAATTGGCTATGGCAGCGGCACTCGCATTGCGGACTACACAAGGCACTTCTACAAGTCCAGCCACAGGATCACAAATCAATCCTAGCATACATTGAATCGTGATAGCTACGGCATTGAATATTTGGTCTATCGATCCATCAAGTGCATAAACGATAGCACCGGATGCCATGGCTGCAGCACTCCCTGTTTCTGCCTGACAGCCTCCAACTGCTCCTGCTAACGAAGCTTTTTGTTCGATAATCAATGCGATTCCTGCCCCGATCAGCAGACCCTCCAAGATGATCTGGTCATCTAGTTCGTGAATTTCTTGTAAAGTGAACATGGTGCCGGGTAGAATGCCTGACGCTCCTGCAGTTGGAGCCGCTACAATTCTGCCCATGCAAGAATTTACTTCTTTGGCAGCTAGTGCTCTGGAAATAAGGTTCTGAAATTCTTTCGACAATACAGCCTTTTGATATCCAAATACCTTTTTCGCTCCATTATTAATCATTCCAGAACGGGAGGTCATTTCTTCCGTAAGTCCAGTTGTGACAGCCTCCTTCATGACATTGTAAGCATTGCCCATTCCTGCCCAAATCTGTTCCTCGGTTCGCCCCTTTTGCTCTATCTCGTATTCCATCACAGGTTCATGCAATTTCATCTTATGCTTTTCGCAATACGATTTCCATCCTTTAAAATCGTTGAATAGATAGGCCATGGTTCATTATTTTAGGTGAATTATCAAATTTACAAAAAGTAAAGGTAGATCGGTATGTAATAATATGAGTAAAATATATCTTTGCGGCATGGAATTAAAAAATGACTTATTAATTAGAGCAGCTAGAGGAGAGGTTACAGAAAGAACACCAGTTTGGTTGATGAGACAGGCTGGAAGAATTCTTCCAGAATATAGAGCTGTACGCAATAGCTTAAGTGGATTTATCGAATTGGTAAAGACCCCAGAACTTGCTGCTGAAGTATCTATCCAACCTGTTGACATTCTTGGTGTAGATGCTGCAATTATTTTTTCAGATATTTTGGTTATTCCTGAAGCTATGGGGCTGCCCTATGAGATGGTGGAAAAAAAAGGGCCGTTTTTTCCTAGGACTATTTCTAACAAAGCTGACGCAGACCAACTTCACATAGCTACTGGTGAAGAACTGAGCTATGTTTATGAAGCCATTAAAATAACCAAAAAAGAATTGAATGGGCGCGTTCCATTGATTGGATTTTCAGGAGCGCCATGGACGCTGCTTTCTTATATGGTAGAAGGAGGTGGAAGCAAGACTTTCTCAAAAGCTAAAAAAATGCTTTACACACAACCAGAGGTTGCCCATTCGATACTGCAAAAGCTCACAGATAGCATCATCAACTATATCAAAGGGCAAATCAATGCCGGAGCAGATCTCATTCAACTTTTTGATTCTTGGGCTGGCGTTTTAACCCCAGCACAATATGAAGAGTTTTCTCTAAGGTATATTCGTCAAATTTGTGATGCCATCACAGAAGTTCCTATCACTGTATTTGCCAAAGGGGCCTACTTCGCTAGAGAAGAAATGGGAAAACTCAATTGCGAAACCATCGGGCTGGACTGGAATATGGATATTGCTGAATCAAGAAAACTTATCGGTGATCACAAAACACTACAGGGAAACCTTGATCCTTGTGCACTCTATGGATCATTTGATGAAGTCAAAAAGGCTACCCGCAATATGTTGGACGAGTTTAAAGGCGCTCGTCACATTGCCAATCTGGGTCATGGGGTGTATCCAGATGTTGATCCAGAAAAAGTAAAATGTTTTATTGAAACGGTGAAGGAGTATAGTTAGTTATATTATTATAGTGTCGTCCGAGTAAAAAACGAGCTGTATTTATTTCTGTGAGAAAAACACCCCTATAATCCCCTCAAGGGGATACACCCCTATAATCCCCTCAAGGGGATAGTCGCGATTCTCCCCTTGAGGGGAGACACAGAGGGGTGTTTTTCATTGTGAAGTAAAAAGCTTGAAATTTGAGTATAATCAAACATTTTTGCTCCTTTTAAAATTTACTCGGACGACAGTAATATTATTATTGAAACTATAGCACTATTTTTCTTTATTCAATAGGTGTTCAAGTTCTGTTTTTAGTTTTGGAAGATGGTTAATGATTATTGACCAAATATTTTCATTGGAGATGTTATCATAGGCATGTATTACCTGATTTCGAAGCCCAACAATAGCCTTTGCATCTGATATTTTCTTGCCATAAGAACTATCCTTTTTAAGAATTCTAGTTACTGCTTCTCCTATTTATTTCTAAATCTCTCTCCACTGCTCTTTTGAGCATTGTATTTTTCTTGTCCTCAAAAAAGTCTTTCTCTCTTCCTTCAAAATAGGCTTCAATTTCTAAAATAGCGAACTTGTTCCCAACGACCACTTTTTTCGGCTACCCTCAGACTACTTGTTGTGCCCCTTGAATTGTCCATCGTTGCCCAGATAACTTCATACGTTGTTGTATCACCGTTCTATGCGCTGATTCCATTGGTTCACTTCCTATTCCACCCTTTTTGTAGATAGTCCCCATATTGGATCCGTTTGGTGTTGTTTTGATAATAGGTCAGTAAAGCGGCTTGTTTTAGCATGGCACTGCCTCGGCATCTGATCAATTCCACATTGATCATCACGATTTCCACACCATTGTTTTTAAGTAGTTCAAGTTGATGTTCGACCCACTGCTGCTTCTCATCTTCTTTTTTAAACGCTTCACGGGCAAAGGCGTGCAATTTTTCGCTGGCATGGAAAAAGTCTAAAATTTGATGATGGTCAGGATAATAATCATCAACCCAGTTCCATATCCACTTTGCCCCGTCAGCAACCCAGACCATACTGTCCGTTGAACCAATGACCTGTTCTACTTTATCTAAAAACGGATGTTTGCCTCCCAAATGAGCCACATAAGTGGATTTCCTGATGAAATTATGTTTCTTGCCTTTGGACAACAACTCTTTACCTGAAAATATTCTGGCCAACTTCATCTCCTTCCAATCATCTTCCCGGGTGAGTACCATCGAGCCGTCCATCATCCCATAAACAACACCATCAGTGACACCAGTGAGGTTTCTGTTCACCATTTCAATTTCATCTGTGCCCAATAATTGACCGTAAGCATGGCATATACGTTCAATTTGTTTGGCTGAAACATCCTGACTGGTCAGTTTTTCCAATGTTGCACTTCCTTGTTGCCCCATATAAACACATTGCTCCTGCCAATAAGGGGTCATCTTAAGCCCGAGTGGTGTTCTGCACAAAATGTGTTGTTTTGGCACTTCCAAACGACCGAATTTAGTGTTTATCGTTTTTTTTTCTGGGATCACGTTCATGACCAACACTTTCCTGCAAAAGTTCTTTTGATATTTCCCTCATAAATCTGTCATACGAGGCTTCATAGGCATAGGCATCGGTCTGTCCCTGCTGACTTAATGACCATTCATCGTACTTTTCTGAAAATTTGGACATGATGCGAGACTTTTTCTCTTTAGATGACTCCATGGTTTCTTTTAAAGATCAGCATATTTTAATCTTTTTGCAAAAGCGGAAGAAGCTGGTTATAGCTCACAGGATATTACCTTTCATGCTGAATTGGAAGCCATTCGTAAAGTGCGAAAGAAATTTGGAACTGATTTATCTGAGTGTGCGTTGGTCAGTACGCATGAGCCCTGCGTGATGTGTGGATATGCTATTCGCTTTCATAAAATAGGCACGGTAGTTTATAAGAACGCAGTCAAACATTTTGGAAGCATTACTTCGGAAATGTCCGTACGGCATACCTTAGATGTGCCAGATCATTGGAGCTCGCCTCCAGAAATTGTTCAACTAAAAGACTAAAAATGAACCCATTAGATAACCTCAAAGAATTAAAATTGGCACTGCCAGAAGTATCTACTCCAGGTGGTAATTATGTATCAGTGAATATCCGTGAGAACATCGCTTATCTGGCAATACAGTTTCCAATCACCGGCAAAGAATATTTGTATCAAGGACGGTTGGGAGATGAGGTCTCTACCGATGCAGGATACAAGGCCATGGAGATGTGTGCGCTGAATGTACTCGCCCAGATCAATGCAAAAATTGGCTTTGATAATATCATTGGGCTGAATCATATAGATGCCTATTTCCAATCAGCTGAAAATTGGGATGACTCTCCCATTGTGGTCAATGGCGCATCGGATCTATTTGTAAAAGTATTGGGAGATAAAGGAACACACTCAAGAGCAATCTTTGGAGTGGATAGATTACCAAAAAATTTCAGCGTGGGACTTACAGCATCATTCACCATAAAAACAAGTAAAAAATGAGTACATCTATCATTAAACTCTTTTTAAGATTAGCCATTGCTTTAGGATTCTTATCTGCTGTGGCAGATAGATTTGGGTATTGGAGCCCAGACGTCTCTGCTTGGGGAAACTGGGAAAGCTTTTTAGCATATACACAAATGATCAACCCAATGATTCCAAATAGTTTAATACCTGCTGTAGGGATAATCGCGACAACAGCAGAAGTAGTTTTTGCTTTGTGTCTAATTGTTGGATTTAAAACTGAGCTTTTTGCAAAGTTGAGTGGGATTTTAATTTTGCTATTTGCAGTTGCGATGACCTTTTCAACGGGTATAAAAGGCGTATTTGATTATTCTGTTTTTACCGCCTCATTGGGAGCGTTTGCCTTAAGTACAATGAAAGATAAGTATCTTGAGTTGGATCTAATTTTAGCGAGTTCTCATTCTAAGAAATAAAACATGCCACACTTCGTATTAGACTGCTCAGAAAAAATAATAAAGTTGAAATCACCAGAAGAACTCATGCAAGTAGTATATGATACTGCAGATTCAACGAACCTTTTTGCAAAGGGTGATATTAAGGTAAGGATTAATCCCTTTAAGTATTTTAATGTTGGGGATTCCAAAGATGACTTTATTCATGTTTTTGCCAATATCATGCAAGGTCGAAACACCGAGCAGAAAAGCGATCTGTCAAATAAAATTGTCGGAAAACTAAAGAAAATGTTCCCTGATGTCCCGATTATTTCGATGAACATAAGAGACTTTGAAAAGGATACCTACTGCAATAAATCAATGGTTTGATTGCTGCTCAAGCAGCTCTGTTATAATACTAAACCCTATCAACGATGAAAGAATTTGATGCAATCATAATCGGTACAGGTCAGGCAGGCCCTTCAATCGCAGCCCGATTTGCAGCGGAAGGCAAGAAGACCGCTATCATAGAACGGAAACTATTTGGAGGGACTTGTGTCAACAATGGCTGCACGCCAACAAAAGCACTTGTGGCAAGTGCTCGTGCGGCTCATATGGCACGAAGGGGTGCTGATTTTGGAGTCAATATAGAAGGAAAAATATCAGTAGATATGAAGGCTGTGAAAGCCAGAAAAGACAAGATCGTCAACCAATCCACCACCGGAGTGGAGAACTGGCTGAAGAACACCAAAAACATGACCGTATTTGAAGGACACGCCAGGTTTGAAAGCGCAAATACTGTAAGCGTTGGAGATGAACTTCTAAAGGCTGATCAGATCTTCATCAATGTGGGAGGGCGAGCTGTAGTACCTGAAGGATTCGAAGATGTAAAACACCTTACCAACAGCACCATCATGGATGTTGACTTTGTGCCAAAGCATTTGATCATCGTTGGTGGGAGCTACATAGGACTAGAGTTTGGGCAGATGTATCGAAGGTTTGGAAGTGAAGTGACCATTATAGAAAGAGGTGATCGATTGGTGCGCAAGGAAGATGAGGATGTATCTGACGAGATCAGGAAGGTACTAGAAGATGAAGGCATCAAGTTTCGATTCGAGGCAGAATGCTTGAGTGGAAAGATGGATGGTGATCAAGTGGTGGTCAATGTGGATTGCCAAAACGGTGATAACAAAATAGTAGGAAGCCACCTGCTATTGGCTGTAGGTAGAAATCCCAACACGCATGACTTGGGTCTTGATAAGGCGGGAATAACCACGAATAGCAGCGGCTATATTCAAGTCGATGATCATCTTCAAACCAATGTCAAGGGTGTATTTGCATTAGGAGATTGTAATGGTCAAGGAGCATTTACGCACACCGCCTATAATGACTTTGAGATAGTAGCTGCCAATATATTTGACAACGATCCAAGAAAAGTGTCGGATAGAATTCTGTGCTACGGATTGTTTATAGATCCTGCGCTCGGACGTATAGGCATGACCGAAACTGAGGCCAGAAAATCTGGAAAGAAGGTCTTGATGGGAGTCCGTACCATGAAGCGGATAGCACGTGCTAAAGAAAAAGGCGAGACCTACGGCTTCATGAAAATATTGATCGATGCAGAAACTGACAAAATCTTGGGTGCTACGATATTAGGTATAGAAGGTGATGAAATCATCCATTCGCTCTTGGACATCATGTATGCTGATGCACCATATACGGTGATTCAGAGGGCCGTACATATTCACCCGACAGTATCAGAATTGATTCCTACTACTTTGGCAGATTTGAAGCCGTTGGTGTAGGCAATGTATTGATTTCTGCTGGTGTTTATTTAACCGCAACGCTTACGCCTTAGCTTCAGCGCAGGCGCAGAAAACGCAAAGGATGCAAAGAAACCATAGCGATCTTTGCGCTTGCCTGCTGCAAGCAGGTAAATACTTTGCGACCATTGCGGTAAAGAGAACTTACTTATTGTATTGAAACCCAAAACCATGAAAAAGAATTTCACACAATTTGCATTCACTGACAGCGTCAGAGAAGAGCAGGAAAAGTACGGATCGAGAAAGTCGTACAAAAGAATGGAAGAGAATGGACCTGATCAATCCCAGATCTTTCAAAGAGAGACTGCCCACATAGAAGATATGGATAGCTTTTACATGTCAACAGTAGGAGAAAATGGCTGGCCATATGTTCAGTTTCGAGGAGGACCCAAAGGATTTCTAAAAGTTATTGATAGCCAGACTATCGGATATGCTGACTTTCGTGGCAACATGCAATACATCAGCACGGGCAATATCAAGGCAACTAAAAAGACAGCATTGATCCTGCTAGACTACCCCACCAAAACACGATTGAAAATCTGGGCTGAAACGGAGATACTTGACCCCGAAGAGCATCCAAAACTCAGAGATCAATTGGTATTGACTGACTATGAGGCCAAAGTTGAGCGCCTTGTCATTTTTCACCTGAAAGCATTCGACTGGAACTGCCCACAGCACATAAGCCCCAAGTTTACCATAGAGGAGATGAAAGAGCTAATGAAGGCGAATGATGATGTTAAGAACTATCTTATTGGGAAGTAAAGGCGTAATCATGAGTAAAAAGAAAATCTTATTAACCCGACTTCAATAGATCGATGTTAAGCTGCGTATTTGATATCTTGGTGCTGAAAATATTTTCGCACGCGGTGCGGACTGTTTTGCAACAATTTTCTAGTCTCTTCAGGCTCTGCCTTACCGATGACGTTATTTTGTAAAAACCTATCAATCAAACACTCAAAAAATATTGTCACCTCGATTTGTGCCCCTAATTATAGCAGGGCTACCTCTCTCAGTGACGATTTTATGCGCCTTTATACGCCAAAAGCAGCTTTCACTTTATCCACATAGTCGAGCTTCTCCCAAGTGAAGGTCTCTACCTCATGGGTGATTTCTTTCCCTGCTGACTTGAAAGTCATACTTTTTGTTTCTGGGGTTCTCCCCATGTGACCGTATGCTGCAGTTTCGCTGTAGATTGGGTTGCGAAGTTTCAATCTTCTCTCAATAGCTGCTGGGCGCATATCGAATAGCCCTTCTACTATTTTGGCAATTTCTCCATCATTCATATCCACTTTGGCAGTTCCGTAAGTGTCCACAAATATTCCCATTGGCTCTACTACTCCAATAGCATATGATACCTGTACGAGTACTTCATCACACAATCCTGCTGCCACCATATTCTTTGCCATGTGGCGTGTTGCATAAGCTGCTGACCTATCTACTTTAGAAGGATCTTTTCCAGAGAAAGCACCACCACCGTGAGCTCCTTTGCCCCCATAAGTATCTACAATGATTTTCCTTCCTGTCAATCCCGTATCGCCATGTGGTCCACCGATTACAAACTTCCCAGTAGGATTGATATGGTATTTGATATCACTATTGAAAAGTGCTTGGATATGAGCTGGCAATTGAGCCTTGACCCGTGGAATCAAGATCTCAATAATATCTTGCTTAATCTTGGCCAGCATCGCTTCATCATCGCTGTCAAAATCATCATGCTGCGTAGAAACTACAATAGAGTCTATTCTAGTTGGGTGATTATCATCATTATACTCAATCGTCACTTGAGATTTTGCATCTGGTCTCAAGTAGGGAATCTCTTTCAGTTCTCTTCTTAGTGCTGCCAGTTCGATCAAAATCTTATGCGAAAGATCCAATGCCAACGGCATGAAATTCTCGGTCTCTTTGGTAGCATATCCAAACATCATTCCCTGATCACCTGCTCCCTGTTCATCGGGGTTTGCGCGATCTACTCCCCTATTGATATCATCAGACTGCTCATGAATCGCTGAGATCACTGCACAAGATTTGGCGTCAAACTGATATTCACTTTTAGTATAACCAATCCTTTCGATCACATCTCTCGCGATTTGCTGAACGTCCAAATAACTGTTGGACTTCACCTCTCCGGCCAAAGTTACCAACCCAGTAGTTACCAAGGTCTCACAGGCTACTTTTGAATTAGGATCGAAAGCTAAAAAATGATCTATTAAAGCGTCTGAAATCTGATCAGCAACTTTATCTGGGTGTCCTTCGGACACTGATTCTGAGGTAAATAAATATGGCATATGCTAGTGTTTGAATACTATATGAGCTTGTCTCAAAAGTTTAAAATTTATGCCATTCAGAGCGAAGCGTGGAATCTTTCGTTTAATCTAAACTTATATTAAAGATTCTTTACTGTGTTTTGAATGACGTTGTTACTTTTTAGAGGTCTTGTTTAAATTATTGTTACTAAGGCGGCAAATTTATACTTATTTAGACGAAAAAGAAACGGATAAATGATATTGTCGCAGTCATTACAATCAAGTCGTCAGTTGGATTGCCATTGACCTACTTTTTTCGCTTCTTATTGATGTCAGGTTCTGAATGGATGAGGAATATAGTTGGGGTCTTGTGCAGCTCAGGCTTTTCCTTCTTCCACCGATAGACGGGTTTCGTTTTGATAAACTCATCTTTGCCTGAGATATCCCTGGCAATACATAGTCTGGTTTCCCCATGAAGTGTGTCCAGCATTGTTGAGAGCAATTGATTATTCCTGAATGGTGTTTCTATAAATATCTGGGTTTGATTACTCTTTCGAGATGCTAACTCCAACTCCTTGATTACTTTGGCGCCCTCTTTTTTGTCAATTGGTATATATCCATGGAAACAAAACTTTTGTCCATTCATCCCTGACGCCATGAGTGCCATCAATATAGATGATGGTCCGACTAAAGGAGCTACATTCAAATTCTGCTGATGTGCATATTCCACCGCCAACGCCCCTGGATCTGCCACCCCAGGGCAACCAGATTCGGAAATAATGCCAATATTCTTACCATTTCGCATAGGCGCAAAGAAAGATTTGAGTTCTTCACGCTTGGTCTTTTTATTGAGCACTTCAAAATGCATCTCTTCTATCACCCTGCCAGTCTCCAAACTGCTAATATATCTACGTGCAGTGCGAATATCCTCGACCAAGTAATGATCCGTTTTCTGAATGATTGATCGGATTTGTGGAGCGATTACTTCATTGGCTGTGTCATCAGCGATGACATTGGGAATAAGATACAATACCGGGGACTTCTTCATAGTCAAAGGTCAGATTTTACGATCGATTACGCGAATATTTTTAAAGATTATTATTAACATCTTCCGTTTGTAATGATTCCTCTCTAAATTGAGAGTACACAAAAAGATAATAAAATGGCACAAGTAACCTTAAAAGGCAACCCAATAAATACCAATGGTGAGCTTCCTCCGATTGGCAGTACGGCTATTGATTTCACTTTGACTAAAAGTGATCTTTCTTCAGCCAGATTAGATGAATTTAAAGGGAAAAAGCTTATTCTAAATATCTTCCCAAGTATTGATACTGGAACATGTGCTAGTTCAGTACGAACTTTTAACAAAACGGCTTCTTCTTTAAACAATACAATCGTATTGTGCATTTCGCAGGACTTGCCATTCGCACAAGCCAGATTTTGTGGAGCTGAAGGAATCGAAAATGTTGTGATGCTATCTGGCTTTCGTGATCAGGAGTTTGCTGAAAACTACGGGGTGAAAATTATAGATTCTCCACTCGCTGGACTCTGTGCCAGAGCCATTGTTGTACTAGACGAAAACGGAACTGTGAAATATACAGAGCTCGTCCCAGAAACGATTGATGAACCTAATTATAAGAATGCTCTGGCATCATTATAGTTCGTCAGAGGCTGCCTGCACACTGTCGCTGAAGCTTTAGCGCAAGCAACCGACAAAGGCAGGGAACAGCCGAAGAATCTTCTTCAACAACAATAACCCTGTGAGCATAAAAACATTTCTGCTGATCTCGACATTCTTGATGCCATTGTTTGCATCAAGTCAGGATTTGGAATATGCCAAATCCATTGTAAAGATGCTGGCTTCACCAGAACTCAAGGGTCGTGGATATGTCCTGGGTGGAGACAAGATTGCTGCAGAATTCATTGGTGACGAGTTTAGAAAAATAGGACTTACTTCTTTTAAAAAGTCCTATTTTCAAAAATTCACAACCTCAGTCAATTCGTTTCCTTCTAAAATGAGTCTAATGATTGACGGACAAAGTCTAATCCCGGGAGAAGACTTTTTGATTGAAGCAGGTTCACCCAGAATAACTGGTAAGTTTGAAACTGTCCAGCTCGAAATTCAGACCATTTTTGACAGAGATGAGTTATCAAGGCAGCTTAGAAACGCTAGCGGAAAATTCTTAGTAGTTCCTACATACAACAAACCAGATTATTCTAAGGAACAACAAATCCAGATCACGGAGCTAATCAATTTTTTGAAGTATCATCCACAGAATCCTGCCTCAGGGACTGTTATCCTGACAAAGGATAAATTGACCTGGAGTGGCTCAACTGTTTTACATTCAAAGCCGACATTTACAGTCAATGATTCAACCCTAAATGAAATCAAAAATATCTCTGTAGATGTAGAGAACAAGTTTTATGAAAAATATAAGTCTCAGAATGTTATCGGCTTTATTGAAGGGTCCAATAGTGATTCGCTAGTGGTTTTGGTCGCGCATTACGATCACCTGGGTATGATGGGTTCAGAGACAGTTTTTCCTGGAGCGAATGACAATGCGAGTGGCGTGGCCATGCTGTTAAACCTAGCCAAGTACTACCAATCGAATAAACCAAAGTACAATACAGTGTTTATCGCTTTTGGAGGTGAGGAAATAGGATTAGTTGGTGCCAAACATTTTGTTGAAAATTCATTTTATGATCTTAAAAAGATCAAATTCTTGATCAACTTCGATATTTCAGGCACAGGCGATGATGGCATTCAAGTGGTAAACGGTTCTGTTTACAAAGATGAGTTTGATCGACTGTCTCAAATAAATGAAGAACAGCAATTGCTAAAGCAAGTGAAGATCAGAGGAGAGGCCTGCAACAGCGATCATTGTGTATTCCACATGAAACAAGTTCCGTGTTTTTTCATTTATACATTGGGTGGTATTCAGGCCTACCATGATATTTATGATAAAGCGGAAACTTTACCACTGACTGAATTTTTAGACTATTTCAGACTGATGACTGAGTTTATAGATGGTTTTTGAGAAAACACAATGGTCATCATTAAGAGGGCGTAGCCCGATGAGTCTAGACACTAAAGGAGATTCTTCGGCTGTTACCCTGCCTTTACCAGTTACTTGCGCTAAAGCTTCAGCGACAGCGTGCAGGTGCTACATTCAAAATTGCCTTACAACAAAATCACCAATAACATATCAATCTAACTTATATCATCATGAGAACTGAAAGAAAAACCCCCTTGAGTTTGCTGAAAATAACCTTAGTCATAGGGTTATCGTTGGGCATCAAATGTACTTATGCCCAAATCGAGCAGGTCGAACCAAAAATCATATTATCCAACGAAGCTCCTCGGTTGCGTTTCGAGCAACTTGGTATTGAAGATGGTCTTGCGCAGTCTAGTGGCAATACAATCATGCAGGATAAAAAAGGTTTTATCTGGATTGCCACACAGGGAGGCCTGCACCGCTATGATGGCCACGAATTTAAGGTGTTCTCTTCCAACCCTTTTTTACGACCAAGCCCACTGGTTCGGGCACAGGTCTTGGCTTGTCTTTAAGCTATGATATTGTGAAAGCACATGGCGGGGAACTGAGAGTAGAGACAAAGGAAGGTGAAGGTAGTGAGTTTATTATTAAATTAAATGTAAATAGAATTTAATGAAGATTACAAAAAAGATTGAGGCAGAAATAACCCAGTTCACACAAACCTATTGGGATACCTATCTTTCGGGCGATTTAAAAACATGGGCTACTTTTTTAAGCGATGATTACCGCAATATTGGTACTACCAAAGAAGAATTATGGAATAGTAAACAGGAAATTCTGGATTATACGTATGCTGTTCTTGATCAAATGGTAGGAATGGCCGAAATACGCGATAGAAAGGTGGATGTTACCCCATACCAAGGATATTTTATGGTTCATGAGCTAGCCAACTTATATGTAAAAAGTGAAGAAGGGTGGACATTTTATGCCCCTATACGGCTATCCACATTGATTGAAAAAAATAAAGATAGTTGGCTCGTACTTCACCAGCATGGTTCTTATCCTGACGCCAGGACAAATGAAGGAGAAGCATTTGCGTTGGATACCCTAAAAGCAGAGAATAAAAAACTACAAGCTGCGGTAGAAGAACGGACATTAAAACTAGAGAAAAAAAACCGAGAACTGGAAATAGAAAGTGCATTGGAGCGTGTTCGAGCTGTGGCGATGAGCATGCAAAGACCGGAAGACCTTGCTGGCATAAACGAAGTGATTTTTACGGAATTGAAAAACCTCCGTTTTCAAGATCTGCGAAGTTCTGAAATTGTTCTTAGCAATGATGCAGAAAAATCAGTCCAGAGCTACTACTATTCAGATTATGGTATTACAGGAATGGTTGAAGTGGATTACATTACGAATCCGGTGCTAAAAAAATGGTCCAAACATTTAAAAAAGGCAAAAGATGGGTTTGCAGTTGTGGAGATTAAGAATAAGGAAATTGAAGCGTGGAGAAGGAACCGAGAAGATAGTGGTTTTTTGCCCGACCCAAAACTTAACAAGGCTTCTTCAGTTTTTTACTATTCCTATTCTACGGGGCTAGGTGCTTTGAGTATCTCTTCTTTTAAATCCATTCCTAACGAGCAGTTACAAACCTTGGAACGATTCAAGAATGTATTTGGTCTGGCTTATAGAAGATATACCGATGTGGCAAAAGCAGAAGCTCAAGCAAGAGAAGCGCAAATAGAAGCCGCTTTAGAAAAAGTGCGTTCTCGCTCGCTAGCCATGCACAAAAGTGATGAGCTAAATGAGGTGGTCTCAATTGTTTTTGAAAAAATAAAAGAATTAGAAATTCCAGCTACTGCGATAGGGATCGCCATTTCTATTGAGGATTCAAAAGACTTGAATGGGTTTGTATGCGGAGAGAATGAAGCTGGATTAGTAATCACCAATTATCGCCTCCCGTATTTTAATAATAAAATATCCAAAGATATCATCAACGCACTTACAAAGCGATTGGATTATTTTGTAGGTCATTATTCTAAAGAAGAAAAAAATGCCTTCTATGAATATCTGCTTAAACATACGCCTGAATTTAAGCATTTACCTGATGATATAAAGCAGATGATATTCGAAAGCCCAACCTATACTATTTCTATGGTAGCGGTTAAAAATGCAATTTTTAATATCAATGATTTTGAAGGGAAGGCTTTAACTGAAAATGAAGTTGATATCATTAAGCGATTTGCAAGAGTGTTCGAACAAGCTTACATCCGCTTTATCGATCTCCAAAAAGCAGAAGCCCAAGCACGGGAAGCACAAATTGAGGCAGCTTTGGAAAGGGTGCGATCACGAAGTATGGCCATGCATAAAAGTTCGGAATTACTGGAGGTAATTACTGTAGTATCGGAGCAATTGCTACAACTCAATTTCAGATTCAATCATGTAAGTTTTGCCAACAACGACCTTGATCAGGATTACAAATTTTGGGTCTCTGCTATAGGTATATCCAATCCCATGAGCTTCAATGTACCGTATCTGGATATTCCCTTGATCAAGAATATGAGAGATGCCCAGCGAAATGGAATCACTTTCTATACAGATATACTTACCAAACAAGAGAACAGGCAATGGCACAAACATTTGCTCAATCACGGAGGCGCTCAGGTGTTTTCTAAAGAGGTGAATGAGTATAGCATGAGTAGGGGCATGGCACGATCCATTGCCATAAATCCCAATATCATATTGATTCTAGCAAACTATGCCTCTGTTTCCTATACAGAGGAGGAAAACAAAATTATTGCGAGACTTGGTCAGGTTTTCCAACAAACCTACACCCGCTTCCTAGACCTTCAAAAAGCAGAAGCACAAACCAGAGAAGCTCAAATTGAAGCTGCTTTGGAAAAGGTGCGATCTCGTGGCATGGCTATGCACAAAAGTGATGAGCTGTTGGAGGTCATTAACTTAGTCTCCGAACAATTAGATTTGCAGAACTTTAGATTTAATCTGGTATGTTTTCTCAAAAATGACCCTGGTCGAGATCACAAGTTTTGGATCGCTGCTAAAGGCTTACCTAATCCTATTATACTCAATGTCCCCTATTTGGATATTCCCATGTTTAATAATATTAAAGAAGCAGCGCAAAATGGGCTTACCTTCTGTGCAGACATTCAGACTGTAGAAGAACAGAGGTTGTGGCATAATCATTTACTTAATCATGGTGGAGCAGGTATATTTCCAAAGGAGGTAAACGAGTACGTGATGGATAGAGGAATGGCACGATCTATTGCCATCAATCCCAACATCGTTCTAGTACTGGTCAATTACGCCTCTGTACCTTATTCGGAGAGCGACAATAATATTTTAATCCGCTTTGGTCAGGTGTTCGAGCAATCTTACACTCGCTTCCTCGATCTTCAAAAAGCAGAAGCACAGGCAAGGGAAGCGCAGATAGAAGCTGCTTTGGAAAGAATCCGATCCCGATCAATGGCTATGCATAAAACAGAGGAACTGTGGAATGTTATTGATGTGGTCTTTAAGCAATTTCAAGAGTTGGACATAGCGTTGGACGTATGTCTTATCGACATTTTTGAAAAAGATAACTGGGACTTCCATATGTGGATTAGTACCAGTACGGCAACTTATCCTCAAAATGTCCATTTACCCTTTATCAAACACCCCCTTTTTACTAGGTCTCGGGATGCTAGAGAAAACAAGGATGACTTCTATCTGGTTAATTTAGATAAGAAGTCAAAAGACAAGTTTTTTACTGATCATTTTTACAGACATTTAGAAGTTCCTAAAAACCGAAAGAACCTTATTGCGAAAGGGAAAGGCCTTGCTGCTTCAGTGGCCGTTTTTGAGCAAGCATCCATCTCGATGTGGAACTATAATGGGAAGGTTTACAGTGATGAGGAAAATAAAATTCTGCGGAAAGTGGGGAACGTTTTCGAGCAGACTTACACCCGTTTCCTTGATTTACAAAAAGCTGAAACACAGGTGAGAGAATCACAAATAGAAGCAGCCCTCGAAAAAGTAAGGAGCAGAACAATGGCGATGCAAAAATCTGATGAGTTAGCTGAAACTTCTGCTGAGCTATTCAAACAACTCATTAATCTGGGCATTGAGCCGAATCGGTTATACATTGGTATCATTAAGGATTCAACAGGTGATATTGAAGCATGGGCAACCGATGAAGAGGGAGGTAAGATCAATAGCCGGTTTACACTAAACAGTAAAAAAAATGCCTCGATTCAAAAAATGTTTAAGGGTTGGAAAGAGCAGAAGAAGTCAATTACGATTGACATGGAAGGTAAAGAACTTACAGAATACTTAAAGTACCTGTCAGGTGAAATAAACATTCCTGTTACGGTTGGTCTTACACAGCATCGAAGAGTACAAAACCTGGCCTATTTTAGTAAAGGTTTAATAGGCATTGCTTCACCTGAGCCACAGCCCAAATCAACAATTTTACTTTTGGAACGCTTTGCTGCGGTGTTCAACCTAACCTATACCCGTTTTAATGATTTGAAAATATCAGAAGCACATGCCCTGCAAGCCAAAGAAGATTTGGTAAAACTGCAAATAGAAAAAAAACGTGCGGAGGATGCACTAACGATACTAAAATCCACCCAATCCCAACTCATTCAATCAGAGAAAATGGCTTCCCTTGGTGAACTCACCGCAGGCATTGCCCATGAAATTCAAAATCCGCTAAACTTCGTGAACAACTTCAGTGAAGTCAGCAATGAAATGATCAAAGAGATTCAAGACGAAAGACGTAAGGATAAGGACATTCGGGATGAAGAACTAACCGATGAAATTCTAACGGACATCGAACAGAACCTCGAAAAAATAAATCACCACGGCAACCGTGCGGGCGACATCGTCAAAGGCATGTTACAGCATAGCCGCAGTAGTAGCGGTGTAAAAGAACCCACGGATATCAATGCCTTATGCGATGAGTATTTGAGACTCGCCTATCATGGCTTGCGGGCAAAAGACAAATCTTTTAACGCCAAGTTTGAAACCAACTTTGATTCTAGCGTTAAAAAAATAGACATAGTCCCACAAGACATCGGGCGTGTGGTTTTGAATTTGATCACCAATGCTTTTTATGTGGTCAATGAGAAGCAAAAGCTACCTACCAAAGACCTACCAGGTTTTCAAAACCTAGTAGGTCTGACCAGTTACGAGCCAACAGTTACTGTAAGCACAAAAAAGGAAGGAAACACAGTTATGATCTCAGTAAAAGACAACGGCAACGGCATTCCTCAAAAAGTACTGGATAAGATATTTCAACCCTTCTTCACCACCAAACCAACAGGTCAAGGAACAGGCTTGGGCTTGTCTTTGAGTTATGATATTGTTAAGGCGCATGGTGGGGAGTTGAAGGTGGAAACGAAAGAGGGTGAAGGTTCCGTATTTATCATTCAGCTACTAGCATCATTCTAATGAATAAGATTTTACTTTTTTCGATACTTTGGTCCGCCACATTTACAGCCAGCAGTCAGGATACACCCGCTCGACTCTCAACGAGTTTGTTCAACGACTATCAAGAAATTTCTCTTGCCCAATTGGATGGTTGGCTTTTTAGAAAAGGAACTGATGCTTCTTGGGCACAGCCTGAAATAGATTTGAGCGGTTGGAAAAAAATGAAATTAACAGAATTATCCACTAAGCTCGCAGATGAAGAAGGTCGAGTGGAAGGATGGTTTCGGATTGAATTACTACTTGATAGTTCTTTTTTAAATATGCCATTAAGCCTGAGTCGGCAACTCTGGGCTGCCACGGATGTTTACATTGATGGTAATTTGGTAGCGTCTTTCGGATATACAGGTAAGCCCTACCATGCTTACAACCCTAATCTGCAATATGCACGCTCAATATCAATGACGCCTGATAAGAAACATTTACTTGCTATTCATTTTGTTAACTATGAAACGGTATTAACACAAAGGGAATTAAGGTTAGCGCCACATAATTTACAAAAAGTCATAGCACTTACTGGCCCTGGTTATAACGCAGAAGTGACACGAAAAACAAGAGAAACCCATTTGCTGGGGTCACTCAGTGTATCCGTCTCTTGTTTACTTTGTTTACTTTTTCTACTGCTTCTGCTCTTAAACCCATCAGAGAAAATATTTCAACTGACATCCATCCTTACAGGCTCTGTATTACTTAGTGCAGTGGGCACCTACTATGGTTGGATTTACAAAACCTCTTATTCAACAGAAAAAGTACTCTTTCTATTCACAACTGGACTTTCACTACCAGTGATGCATGCACTCACACTGCTTATAACTGAATGGGTGCTAAAACGCAAGATTTCAAGGGTAACACTTGCTATTTTAATACTGATGCCAATTACCAGCGCCTTGGGACACGTGTTTAGCATTTCCTGGCCTTTTGGTTTTATAGAAATGTTTTTAATGGTTTATTTCTCTTATCTCATTATCTCATCATGGAAAACTATTAGAAAAACAGAGTGGACAGTAGTGGTAGCTATGGCGGTGCTCACCTTGGGTTCATTAATGTGGGTGTTTTTGCATAAATATTATTTGGATGATTTTTATAAGTATGAAAATGCAATCAAGACTATCGTTTTATTAAGTGCGCCAACCCTTTTGCTTGTGTATGTTTCTCTGAGCTATAAGCAAATATTAATTGAGCGACAGGAAGAGTCAGAAAAAGTTATCCGTATTACCGAAGAGAAGAAGGTGCTTCTAGAGCGTCAAAATGAAATATTGGAGGCTCAGGTAGAACAACGAACCTCAGATTTGCAAAAATCTTTATCTGACCTAAAATCCACCCAATCCCAACTCATCCAATCTGAAAAAATGGCCTCGCTGGGAGAACTCACAGCCGGCATTGCGCATGAAATCCAGAACCCGCTAAACTTCGTGAACAACTTTAGTGAAGTCAGCAATGAAATGATCAAAGAGATTCAAGACGAAAGACGTAAGGAAAAAGACAATCGGGATGAAGAACTAACCGATGAAATTCTAACGGACATTGAACAGAATCTTGAAAAAATAAATCACCACGGCAACCGTGCGGGCGACATCGTCAAAGGCATGTTGCAACACAGCCGTGTAGGATCAGGTAAGAAAGAACCTACGGACATCAACGCTTTGTGCGATGAGTATTTACGACTCGCCTATCATGGCTTGCGGGCAAAAGACAAATCTTTTAACGCCAAGTTTGAAACCAACTTTGATTCTAGCGTTAAAAAAATAGACATAGTCCCACAAGACATCGGGCGTGTGGTTTTGAATTT
>Ga0209634_1000738_pt1 | contig 24818 bp, 29 predicted proteins | sample LinPmetageLP40_FD_184043 | JGI IMG/M metagenome (GOLD analysis project Ga0209634, IMG submission 184043) | Marine viral communities from the Pacific Ocean - LP-40 (SPAdes) (version 2) | ecosystem: Environmental > Aquatic > Marine > Oceanic | place: Pacific Ocean | collected 2010-08-26 | reverse complement strand
TTGTACTATGAATAAATGTCTTAAATGTATGCAAATCTAATTCTTCAGGTTTCATTAATTGAATGTTTTTAAATACAGATAAAATATCAATATCTTCTTCTCCCCAATGTGAAAAACCTAAATAACCGTAATCTTTATCTCTCCCGCCACCTACTAATTTAACAGGAATTCGTTCATGATCTAAATAATTTCTAATCCATTCAAAAGGTCTGTATAGTACAAATGGAGTAATAGAATAAACAATAGGAATTTTTCCTTCTAACGCCATACCTGTAGCTGCTCCTAACATTAATTGTTCAGATGATAAAAAATTAATAAACCTATCTGGGTAATCAATTTTAATTTGGTCCCATAAACCATAACCTAAGTCCCCAGTCATTAATATAATGTCTTCGTTATTGGACATTTCATCATGTAAGTATTTTGCAAATTGTTTTCTCATAATGATTTATAATCTTCCTCACTCATAACATGATAATGAGCATTAATTCCTTTTAAAAATGGGGTTTGGTTTACTGATGTATACCTTAATTCTATCTTAGGTAAAAATACTTTTAATCTATCTGATAGGTACTTAGTGTCTACTTTATCATAAGCAGCATAGCCATTTATATTAACATATACTTCTATATTATCTACATTATGTTCCTTAATAAAACGTAATGATTCCCAAATACTCCCTTCAGCACATTCACCATCACTAATTAAAACATATACTTTTCTGTTTTTATTAGCTAATGCCCTTCCAACTCCAATAGTAATACCTGTTCCTAAACTACCTGTTGAACAATAAATACCATCTTCTTCTGCTAAATGGGGATGACCACCATATTTAACAAATAATTTTTCTGCATCTTTACCTTCATATTTTTCTATAACAACATACAATGCTAAAGCAGCATGACCTGATGATAATATAAAAATATCATTTGGGTTTTTTGTTTTATAAATTTCATCTATAATATTAACAGCTGACAAATATGACCCTAAATGGGATAATTTATGTTTATATGCAATTTCTAATATACGTTTTTTTAGTTTATTCACTACCAAATAAAATTATTTTTATAATATTCAACTATAACGGGTAATTCATCTTTAAATATTTTTTTAGGTTCCCAACCTAAATTTCTTAATTTATCATCATTTAAAGCATATCTAACATCTTGACCCTGTCTTGAGTATGAAAAATCTAAATATTGATTTATTTGATTTTGATCATAGTAAGGAAATGTTTCAGCTATAACTTCATCTTCTGGATGATATAATGTAATTAATTTACTTACCGTATCCCAATTACTTTGTTCAAAACCACCACAAATGTTATATATTTCATTTTTAACTTTGCTTTTAATAATAGTTAATACAGCATTAGTAGTATCTTGAGCATGTAACCAATTACGAATAGGATCCCCATTATTATGTAAAGGTATTTTTTTACCTAAACCTAAATATTTTATGGATTTTGGTATCAACTTTTCAGTATATTGACCTACTCCATAATTATTTGTTGGTCTTAAAATTACATAAGGTAAATTATAAGTTCTAGCCCATGCAATTATTAATTGATCAGCGGCTGCCTTTGTAGCTGAGTAAGGGTTTGAGGGGTTTAAAATATCTGTCTCAATGTGTTCTCCTTTTTCTATATCTCCATAAACTTCATCAGTACTAAAATGGAGTAAGATTGGTAATTTATCTGTTTCTGCTCTGTAGTTTCTAATTAATTCAAGTAAATTATGAACCCCATTAACATTAGAATGTAAAAAATCTTCACTTTTAACTATAGAATTACCTACATGAGTTTCGGCTGCAGTATTAATTATATAATCACATTCATAAAGAAATTCAATATCATTTATATCTTTATTCTCAAAAATAAAATTAGAATACTTATTAAACTCATTTAATAATTTGGGATTAGAGGCATAAGTCATTTTATCTATGCCTCTTACATACCATCCTTTTTCTAAACAAGTTCTAGTAACATATGAACCAATAAAACCTAAACATCCTGTAACGTATACTATTTTCATTTGTTTTTATTAAAAAATACTTTAATTAAACCACAAACATGATCAACATCTTCAATACTCATTCCATGATGGGCCCCTAATAAAAATCCGTTTTTCATTACTATATCTGCATTTTTAAATTCTTGTAAGTATTCTCTATAAACTGGATGTCTAGTAACATTCCCAGCAAATGTAACTCTAGTTTGTACATTATTATCTTCTAAAAATGTTAATAACTCTAATCTACGTTCAGTTTGTAGTGGTATAGCTAACCAGTTAGGTTCAATACTATCATCAGGTAAAATTAATTCTTTAACATCTTTAAGATTTTTTAAATAACGTTTAATATTATCTCTCCTTTTTTGTTTAAATGTTTGAAATCGTTCTAACTGAACTAAACCAAATGCAGCACTCATTTCACTACATTTCATATTATAACCTAAAACTCCATATAAAAATTTATAATCATAAGGTAAACCATCAACTTCATGAGCAAAACGTTCATCCATATTTTCACTGTTATCTCCTATTCTACCCCAATCTCTGTACTGTAATGCTTTTTTAACGTGTTTTTTGTCATTAAACATTACCATTCCACCCATTCCTCCAGCAGTAATAACATGAGAAGCATAAAAACTAGTAGTAGACACATCTGAGTCCTTAGTATATGTAACTGTATCAGCTGAATCTTCTATTAATTTAATATCTTTTCTATCTATTAATTCTAATCCCGCTCTTAATAATGACCAATCTGGCTTATTGCCTATTAAATTAGGGACCATAATTGCCCTAGTATCTTCTGTAATTGCATCTAAAATATCATCAACAGTTGGAACATAAGAGGTTAAATTTGAATCTATAAAAATGGGTTTAAATCCTAATTGTATAATAGGAGCTAATGTTGTAGAAAATGTTAAAGCAGGAGTTATGATTTTACTTCCCTTAGGTAGGTCTAATGCAGCTAAAGCTAATAAACAAGCTGATGAACCCGAGTTAACAAATACTCCATATTTTTTTCCAAATTCTTTAGCAATTTTTTCCTCAAATTCAATAGAACGAGGACCAAAACCAGCTAACCAACCATCTCTAAGACATTGTTCAACTGCTTTAATTTCTTCTTCACCATAAGCTTCATGCTTATTAGGTGCATACCATATTTTTTTCATATAATTATTTTAATTCTTTTAACCAGTATTCAATCATATCATCCATTAAAGATACAAAATTATGTTTAGGTTTCCAACCTAAATCTCTTAATAAAGTTGAATCTCCTTTTAAGTCATGTAATTCTTCTGCTCTATAATATTTAGGATCTACTTTAACATAGTCTTTATAATTTAAATCTAATTTATTAAAAACATATTCACATAAATCTCTAACACTGTGTGATATTCCAGTAGCACAAACATAATCATTTGGTTTATCCTGTTGTAATATTAACCACATAGCTTCAACAAAATCTTCTGCGTGACCCCAATCTCTTGTTGCTTCTAAATTACCCAATGCTAATTCATTTTTTAAACCATATTTAATTTGTACAGCAGCCTTAACTACTTTATTAGTTACAAAATTAGTACCTCGTCTTGGGGATTCATGATTAAATAAAATACCATTAGATATAAACATATTATAAGAATTCCTGTAATTTCTACATATATTATACGAAAATACTTTGGCACAACCATAAGGCGATACAGGATGTAAAGGTGTAGTTTCTCTTTGATATCCATCGTTATCTATAGAATTACCAAACATTTCGGATGATGATGCTTGATAAATTTTAGCATTGGGTTTTGTTAATTTTACTGCTTCTAATAGTTTGAGTGTACCAATTCCGGTTGTTTGTGCTGTATAAATTGGTTGATCAAAACTAATTCTAACATGAGATTGGGCTGCTAAATTATAAATTTCATCTGGTTGGCACAATTGTATTACTCTAATAAGAGAAGATAGATCATTTAAGTCAGCATATTCTAATTTTAATTTAGAAAATAGCTTATCTGGTATTCTAGCCGTTTGATTTTCTGCTACAGAATTTCTTTTTACTGTGCCCCAAACTTCATAACCTTTCTTATCTAAAAACTCAGCTAAATAAGAACCATCTTGACCGTTTATACCTGTAATTAATGCTACTTTATTCATACTTATTAATTATTGATGTTATTAAGTTTATTTCTTTATCTGTTAAATCCTGATGGTTAGGAACATAAAACCCAAATTCATTAACATACTCACAATTAGGTAATTTAGGTATTTCATTTTCATTATACCACATAGGTTTATTAGCCATATTACCTGCTATTAAAGGCCTTACTTCGATTTTATTATCTTGTAATTCTTGGGCTATTTTATTTCTATTTCTATTTACAACTGGAAGTGCAAAATTGGATACAAAATCCCCTTTATTTTCTACTAATTTAAGGTTGTTTGTTTTAAGTTTTTTAATATATTTTTTAAAATTATTTCTACGTTTTTTAGAATAATTATCTAATTTATCTATAGCCCTTATACCAATAAATGCTTGTAGATCTGTAGAGCGCACATTTAACCCAGGAACATAAAAGTTATATAATGAATCAAAATCAGAACATTTATAATTTTCTCTTAATTCTTTTTGGATTTTTTCAGGAAGGTCTCTATCCCACCCATGACTTCTCATCATTAAAAGTAAATGGTATAAATCATCATCATCTGTATTTATAAAACCACCTTCTATAGTAGATAAATGGTGGCCAAAATACATTGAATAAAATGAGGCTAGTCCAAAGCTACCTAAATATTTATCCTGGTGTTTTGAGCCCATACTTTCACATACATCCTCAAGTAATACTACATTATATTGTTCGCACAATAAAACAATTTCTTCCATATTTGGAACTAATCCAAGTGGAGATACTAATATAAAAGTTGAGGGATTATGCTGTTGGAATAGTTTTTCTAAATGATCTAAATCACAAGATAAATCTTCTAAATTACAATCGCACATATAAGTTTCATACCCTAATAACATAGGTGAACTTACATCAGTAGCCCAACTAAGAGATGGAACTATAATTTTTAAATTTTTAATCTTTTTAGAATATTTTAATGCTGCTAAAGTTAATAAAATTGAAGATGAACCAGAATTAACAAAAACAGAATATTTAGTACCAATTTTTTTAGCCCATTTCTTTTCTAATTCCCAAGTTAATTCACCTTTAGTTAATCTTGGTATTTCATCTTGAGATAACCAATCAACTAAGGAATTAATATCTTTTTTATCTATTGTATCACTAACTAATTTTATCATAAACTTGTTTTAATCCTTCTTTTAAACTTGTAAATTTAAAATTAGGGAATATATTTAATAACTTTTTATTACTTACATCTTTTCTGTATTGCCCATCTAAGTGGGGTTGATCATAAACTATTTCATAATCATTTTCTGTAACCTCTAGTGCAATCTTAGCCATTTCATTAATGGAATAATTAAAATCAGGGGCAACATTAAAATTTTCAGTTATGTTATTATCTATAACTAATTTAATAATATCTGCTAAATCCCCAGCATACATAAATTGTCTTAGTGGTTTACCTGTACCTAATAAATGTAATGAATTACCTTTGATATTCCTAATTTTATTTAATAGTGCTGTGATAAAATGCATTTTACTTTCATCATGTAAATTATCATAATCACCATATAAATTACATGGTATTAAATAATTATAATTTGTATTAAATTGTTTATTATAAGCATCAATTTGAACAGCTAAACAACGTTTAGCATAACCATAGCTAAAATTAGATGAAGGGGGAGGTCCTTTAAATAAATCTTCTTCATTCATAGGGTAATTATCAACTACACTAGGGTAAATACAAGTGCTTAAAATACCTATAAATCTTTTAACATTATATTCTTTACATACTTTAAGAATATTGGTATTCATTAATATATTATCATCAAAATAATCAGCAGGGTATTTTATATTATCTTGAATACCACCAACTTTAGCTGCTAAATGTATAACAATATCAGGGGTGTACGAAGAAATCATCCACCTAACCATTTTTATATCTGTAAGATCACAATCTTTACTACTTAAATAAGAAGCATTAGGTAATATTTCTTTTAAGTGTTTACCTACTAACCCACTTCCTCCTGTAACTATAATTTTCATTTTGTAAATAAATAATTTTCTATTATTAAATAATCTAATTCAGTATTTTCTAAAACATAAACGGCATCCTCTATAGTTGTTAAAATAGGTCTACCTTTAATATTAAAGGACGTATTTAGTATAACTGGGATTTCATTTAATTTATCTAGTTCACTTAAGATACTATAAAAAGTACTGTGTTGTTCTTTTGTAACAGTTTGTAACCTTGTTGTATTATCTTCATGAGTTACAGTTTTTAATTCTTGTTTAAATTTTTCTTTAACACTAGGAGCATAACTCATAAATTCTGATTCATAAGCTTTATTAAAATATTTATCTTTATCTTCTAATCTACAAACTGGGGCAAATGGTCTAAACCATTCTCTAAATTTTACTTTAGCATTTAAAGTATCTTTCATATTAGGAAAAGAAGGATCACAAATAATACTTCTATTACCTAAAGCTCTTGGACCTATTTCAGAACAACCCTCTACTAACCCAATTATTTTTCCTTCTTTTAAGATATTTACTATTTCTTGTGTATTTATTTTACGAGCATTATATTTTTCTTTATAATCCTCAAATTTTTCTCTATCTAATATATCAAATCCACTATAAACATCAACATTGGTTTTTTGTTTTTGTATTAAATATTGGCCTAAAGATAAACCACAATCATTTGGGTTGGGTGGTACATATAGGTTTTTATTTTTAATATCTAGTATTTCTTTTAAATTTTGATTAAATAAAACATTTAAGGCACATCCTCCTACTATAATAAAATTATCATACTTATCAATGTATGGTTTTAAAATTTCTAATACAAATTTTTCAAAAACAAATTGAGAGGTAGCAGCTAAATCATAACTTTGTTGTCCTTCTAATGAATTAAAACTTAAATTTAAACCAATAGCATTACCCAAAGTGGTTAATGAATGAAATTTACTATCATAATAGTTAACCATAGCTTCAATCCATTCAGTTCTAACATTACCATAAGCACATAAACCCATTACTTTACCCGCATATACTAATGAATCAACATTCGAATCTGGGCCAGGTTTAATTTCTGATATTGGGCTTCCTATCTTACCATATGCTCCACCTAAATTAATATCAGGTGATTCTAAAGGAATGATTTCTGATTTATTTCCTTTATATATCCTAGTAAAAAAAACATCATTATACTCCATTCCTCCACCATCAATAGATAAAATTAAAGCTTTATCAAATCCCGAAAGATAATAACCACTACTAGCATGAGCTAAATGGTGACCACAAAGTTCAAACTTAGCCTTAGGGAAGTATTCTGATATAAGTTGTATATCTAAATCTGATAGTTCATTATGTACTATTTTTTCTACTTCATAATTAATTTGGGATGTAATATAAGATAAAAACTTTCTTCTATCCTTATCATTTGAACCTAGAGCTCGATCATCAAATCTTTCAGAAAACATAGCATATCTATTTCTAACAAACCTTTCATATTCTAATACTTTTAATTGGTTATTAGAATCAAGAAATGTTACAGAGGCATCATGTGAACCATATATACTTAAAATTTTACCCATTTATTATATTTTTAAAAATCCAGTCTTCAGTTATATTGTATTCTTTACTTTTTTCTAAATTATCCTTTATAGCCTCTAATTTAGATTCATATAAATTTTTATTTAAAGTAGGTAATATACTATTTAACTCTTCTAATGTACTAAAAGTAATTATACCATCCAAATTAAAATAATCCCCCAAATTAGGACAACCCCAATAAATAGGAATAGTACCTACAGCAAGACAGTCAATTAATTTTTCAGTAAAATAATTATCTGTTTTTGAATTTTCTATAACTACTGAATATCTATAATCTAATAAAGATTCTTCTTTATAGTCTACAGGGTTTGGGGTTCCTCTTCCAAATAGGTCTATTTTATCTATATTTTTAGCTACTTCATGTCTTAATTTATGTCCTTCAAATATATTTTTATCAGAGTAAATCATTGATAAAATTTTAGATTTATTTGTAATTTTAAAATTAGAATCTTTAATCCAACACCCTCCAAAAGGCACTAATTTTGTTTTTTTAGGATACTTAGATAGTAAATCTTTATCATGTGTTAAAATAAATTCAAAATCATTCATATAAGTTTCAAATTGATCATAACGTTGTGGATAAACTTCTCTGGTTTCCATTAACCATCCAATTTTTCTACCAGATGTAATATTTTTTGATTTTTTATTAGTTAAATATTCATCAGTAAATAAAGTAATACCTTTATAATCTTCTATATCTCTTACAAATTTTATATGTTTTGATATTTTATCATGTACTGTAGAATACCTACCATTAGGTTTTACTAAATGTCTACAAGCATTATCAAATAAATTAATTTCTATTTGGGGAATATTTTCAGTTAAACATATCCAATCTACTGGAAATAAATCTTGGGTTGAAAATTCTTTATAAACAGGCCCAAACCATTTATCGGGATGTATTACTTTTTTATTTTTATTAGGGTTTAAGTAACCTGCCCACCAACTAAATGTGGAATTAGCTATAATATTATGTTCACATTCAATCATCATATACAAATCTTCCCAGTCATTTTCATTTTGAATAAATTCAAAATTTTCCCCTTTAAAATTTTCTTTACACCATTCTAAATCATCACTAAAAACTAAAAATTTATATCCTTTAAAATAATCTATTGCATTATTATAATAATCAATACTTAAATTATGATGGAATTGAGATAAATTTACATAATCTCCTCTTCTAACGTGTATAGAAACATATCCATTTCTTAGTTTATAAGAAGAATGTAAAAATAATTCTTTTATATAATCTTTACATTTATTAAAATATTTATGTGATTGATAATAACCAAATAGCTGGATATCATTATCAGGAATTTTTACATCTGGTTTATAAGTAAAATCGCTAACCTCAGTATTTACTTTAGTAGAAGTTGATAAATCTTCTTCTAAAAATTTAATGTTTTTAAATATATTATCTTTATAAGTTATAGGGGATTTATGTAATGTACCTAAATGAGAATAATCAGTTACTATTTCAAAATTACGTTTATCAGTTAAACCCGCGGCAGCGGCTATTTGAAACATCATATTCCCTAACCCACCAGCTAAAATAGGTTGAATTTTATGTTTTGGTTTTTTTGAAAATAAGGTTTTGTAAGGTTTTTTAGATCTAATTTCAGCTTCTTGTCCCTGAGGGTTTTCTATATCTTTATCCTGTCTTTCTAATCCTCTTTTAACTATTTCTGGGTCTTCGTTGTAAACATAAGTTGGGAAATTTAAAACACCAATTTTTTCTTTAGGGCACATTTCCATACAATAGAATGATACAGCTAAATCCTCAGCATTGTAATAATACTCTCCTGTTTTACTCCAAATTAAGTCTTCTTTTTGTATTTTACTATATAAAAACCATTTAAAACTTCTTAGATGGCTCGCTCTCCATATATCTTTTCTATATAATTTATTTTTATGTACTTCTTCACTATAAGGTGTATTTTGTGGGTTTGCATACTTACCAGTAGGATAACAATACATTCCTCCATAAGTCATCCAACAATCTGCTGAATTATAATAATCATTTAATTTTTGGAATACATTTTCATCATATAACCAATCATCCCCATCTACAAATAAGATAATATCTTCTTCGTTATCTATAAAATTAATAATATGGTCTTCATTAGGATTAACATTATACCCCCTTTGTTTGTTATCTTTCCAATTTAATAATGTCCAGTTATTTAACTTATGATCTTTTATTATTTTTTGGATAATATTAGGTGTATCGTCTGTAGATGCATCATTAATATATAAAACATCATAATTCGTATAAGTTTGTTTAATTATACTAGCTACGTTTGCTTCTACCCATTTTTCATTGTTATATGAAGGGATAACTACTTTAAATTTATTTTGCTTTGCCATACTTTTATATCGTAATGTTTTCTATATAATTCTTTTGATTGTTTACTACATCTATCGTAAAACTTTTTATCTGTTTTTAATTTATAAGCCATTTTTCTAGCTTCTTCAATATCATCAACTGCAACAGATAATTCAGGATGACAAAATCTTTGTGTATCTACTTTAATATTACCAATACAAGGAATACCAAAGTAAGCACAATTCAAACTAAAAGTTCCAGCTGCTACAGTAGGCATTAAATGTACAGCATATTTAAACGTAGATAATACACTCATCCAACTAACCCATGGTAGTCGTTGTAGATGATTTAAATCCGGTATTTTCGATTCATTTTGTCTTTTTGCGTGAGACTCTTGAGTCCATTTTGGAACTTCAAAAACATCAGCAACAACATAACTTTGAAACCCTCCATACCATCTTGCAAAATTTCCGCCAATAATTACTTTATCTTCTATGACAGGAGTTATATCTTTAATTAATTCTTCAATAAGTAAAGTATTAATAACATTTATTTTTTTATCTGGAAATAGACCTTTATAAAATTTAGTGTCTATTTCATTATGAGCGAATATGCTATCACACTTAGATAAAAAATTATAAAAACTAAATTGGTCAAATACTTCATAATCATTAAAAAACCAGGATGGGCCTTCTTGAATATAATGAACTTTTTTGTTATTAGTTTTAAGAGTATCTATAAAATTAGATTTTAATATATTAGAAGCCGGATTAGGTTTTTCTGATAATTTTACTCCTACTGCGTTTAAGAATGTTTCTCCCTTTGGGAAAATAATAAAAACATGGTCTTGATTTATAACATTTTGATATTCAAAAAGTGTATGATGATTTGCTTCTAAAGCGTACATCCAAGCAAATTCTGTTCTCATGTTTGGATGATTTGAGGGTATCTTACCTTCAAACCCCATTTCTGTTAGAAATGTTATATTCATGTTAAGGTATTATAATAGTTATTTTGTTTTTCTTGCCTTTTAATATTTTTAGGGTGATATAGAGCTAAATCTTCCATAGGGGGTAATGTACCAAAAGTTTTATGACCTTCCAAAACCTCATGTACTTTGTTTTTCCATCTAATTTCAGGTTTATTTTTCCAAATCCTCCACTGATAATCAGGCCAGTTAACCCAATTTTGACTATTAACACTCCATCCCCATTTTTTAATATGTTCGTCGGTTAATCCTTCAACTGTATTAACTCTAGGAACTAAGTAAACATCATTACTATCTTCATTAGATTCTAATATTTTAGGTAAACTTTTTATTAATAATCTATTAGGTACCTCATCAGCATCTATTTGAAATATATAATCACCACTACATAAATCAGTTAACTTATTTTTCCAATTAGCAAAATGATTTTGGAAATCTCCTTTATGCCACATAAAATCATTATTAACTGAATGGCTTCTTAAGAATTCTTCTATTCCCTTATCTCCATTTTTATGATCATAAAGAATAACAATCTCATCTTCTATTCTTTTATGATCTAATAAAAATAAAACTAATTTTTGTATTTCTACAAATTCATTACAAACTGTAATAGCATAACTTATTTTCATAAACTTTGTATATATTCTTTTAATCTATCTTTAGGTGTCCATTTTAATAAATCTAGGGCATCATCTCTTTCCCTTAAAGTAACTCTATAATTTCCTTTTTGATCAGGAATATAAGTACAATCAACACCAAATTTATCTTTAAACATTTGATATACCTCATTTATAGAATAATTATTTCCAGTTCCTAATTCCCAAGCATCTTCATGTTTTTTATCTTTCATTCCTATCCTCCATAACCCATCAACTATATCATCTACATGAGTAAAATCTCTTCTTTGTTCTCCATCCCCAACAATTGTAATTCGTTGACCATCTCTAACTTGTTTTCTCCATATTCCAATTACAGCAGCCCAATCTCCATCTATTACTTCATAAGGACCATAAACATTATAAAAACGAGCTATTTCAACATCCATTCCATAAGTAAGTTTATACATTTTACAAATTTCTTCACCTAAATACTTATAAGTAGAGTAAGGTGATTGATATGGGTTATGCCATTTTGAAGATGAACCCGCATAAATTACTTTAGCTCCTATTATTCTAGCATACTCACAAACTTTTTGAGTACCAACAGTATTAACTCTAAATGTTTCATCTGGGTTATTAAACGAAGGTTGTATTCTAGATAATCCTGCTAAATGATATATTAAATCATAATCATTAGTTAATTTAGTATTATTAGAGTGCTTTAGTTCACTTACATCATATTCTATGTAAGATACATTATGAACCATATTTTTACGGTACCCTGTTGAAAAATCATCTAAACCATGAACCTCATGTCCTTCATTTATTAATCTTTTTATTAAATTAGTGCCAATAAATCCAGCAGCTCCTGTAACTAGTATTTTCATATTATTCTGGTATTATTCCTATGTAAGATAAAGCATCCATAAAGTTTCTTTCTACAAAATGTTTTATTGTACTCATATCTGGTTTATATTCTGTTGAAGAACCATCTTTATTTATAAGGGGCTCATCTAATTTTTTAGCCTTAACTGCCGCCCAAGCCCATTCTTCAATACTAGCTCCATCAGCATACACCATTCCAAGCTCTGGTACTGTAATAGTATTAGGTAACCATGTAAGTCCGGTTTTGGTATCTACCCAAGCTAGATCTTTATAGATTTCGGGTAGTACGGACCATTGTTCTTTGTAAAAGTCTTGATCTGGGGTCATTAAACTATTAGTCCAATACCCACAAGACATACTAAAATAATTAGTAATTTCAGGTGTAACTTCTATTCTATAACATAAATCACCTCCTGATTTAGGACAGTCTATTATTTCATCAAATTTCATTATTTAATTTTTTTTAAATTAGGTAAATTTAGTTCAGGTAATTTTAATTCTACTTGTTGAGCAAATTGAGGGACATTTGTATCTAATTTTGAACTAATAAATTCCTTCATTTTTTCCCAACTAAAATTAGTTTTAGCAAAATGTTTTTGTTTTTTACCTTTAATTATATATTTTTTATAATTTTTAAATACATCTTTAAATGCAGAGGAAGCATGATTATAACTTACTTGGAACCATTTAGCTTCTTTAACTAACCAATCATTAGCCGCACTTGGATGAACATTTTCTAATGTACCAGGTAGTAAAGTAACAAATTCAGGATTTAAAAAATCAATATGACCTGACCAACCAGATGCTATTATTGGTTTTCCAGTCATACTAAATTCTAATAGAGGTCTTCCAAAACCTTCTCCTTTAGTTAGACTAACCATAGCTTTAACTTTAGGGTGATTGTATAATTCATTCATTTCTGAATCATCAAATTCACCACTGATTAAATAAATATTAGGTAAATTAGAAGATTTAAGTCCATCTCTAATTTGTTTAATTTTATGTAAAATTGCATCTCTACTCATATACGAAGCAACTCCTAATGAGCATTTTAATATTAATGCAGGTTTTGGTCCTCGTTTACCTTTAAATGCTTCATAAAAGTTTTTAACTAAAACTCCAACATTTTTTCTATCATGACCCCATTCACCTTGCATCCAATGACCAACAAATAAATAACAAAATGATTCTTTAATTTCTTCTAAATTTATATTTTTAACATCTGATGAAGGGATTGATTTATATTTTGTTACATCTACACCTTCAAATAAAACTTCTATAGGTTTTTGAAGTTTAACTTGCTTAACTACTTGTTGTGTTTGTTGATCTTTTTGATCAAATACCATAGATTCAAGTGTTCTTTTAGAAAAATTAGAAGATACCCAATTTATATTCATCCTATTTAACCCTTCAATCCATTCTGCTTTACATGCTGTTGCTTCAATTCCCGCAGTTAATCCAATATTATATTTTCCTACTGGTTGGAATTCGTTTGGAATTGTGATTTGCATCCAAACATCAGGTTGTTGTTTTTGCCATTCATGCCCTGCTAAGTATTTATATAAAAATTCCCATTCAGGATGATCTTTACAAAACCCCCAAGATGTTTCTCCCCACCTTTGGGATAATAATTCAACTTTATATTTATCTAATTCAATAATAGCTTTTACTACATCTCTTGCTCTAGCCCCATAACCTGAGTAGGTATCAAAAGGGCATGATATTACAAATCTTGGTTTATTCATTAATATATTATTTTATGATTTAAAAATTTACCTTTATATTCATTAGCATTAATTAATTCATATTTTTCTCTTGGTTTCCAAGTATGAAATAACTCATTAAATGCTTCTATTACTCTGTTACCTTGCTTTTCGGAAGTAAAACCAGCTTCATTACTAATAGCCCATTCTCTACCTTTTAAACCTCTTTTCTTTAATTCTTTTCTTCCTAGCTTGTAACATTCTTTTAATCGTTCCATAGCATCTTCCCATCTACATCTATCATCAAAAATATAAGGTGTAGGAGGTGATCCTTGTACTGATCTACTTGTTGGGTAAACTGGAAATGCCCATTCACCATGTTTTGTATAAGTTGCTCTATGATTAGAAGGTACATCTGCACTTGGAACAAACCATTTCCCATTTTCATCTACAAATCTCATTTGATCCTGCATTCCACCTGTTACATTTGCTATAATAGGTGTACCAGCTAAAAGAGATTCAGTGTTTGCTAACCCCCATCCTTCATTAGATGTTAATAAAATCTGAACATCAGCTATATTATATAAATGATTTAGATGTTTTTCTTCTAATTTTCCAAAAATAAATTTAACATTATCAGGATATTTTTCGTCAAATAAATACTCTTTTATTTTAGGTAAATCAGTACCTGGGTCTGTAACTGGTTCTGTTTTTAAAACTAAATAACAATCTTTAGCCTCATCTTCAGGTAAAGAATCTAAAAATGCTCTAAAGGCTAACATAGTATCTGGTACTTGTTTTCTTCTAATATTTCTAGAATTATAAAAGGCTACAAATTTAGGTTTTTTACCCTTAAATAGGTTTTCAATAGATGTCTGATATTCTTTATCTTCACCAACTATAGGATAATATATATTTTCATCTTTACCATGAGGGATATACTTAAATATTCTATTCCCTTCATGTCCTTTTAATACTAATTTATTAATATTTACAGTTTGTTTAGAAATTCCCATTAATAAATCGCATGATTCATAAAATGCCCTATTATACATTGGTGCTGGATAATCATCCCAAATATTTAAGTAGGTAATTGGGATATTTCTTCGTATTTCTTGCTCCATATTAAAAATATGAGTAAAATACCTTGGATCCGTAAATAACATTATAGCATCAGGCTTTTCCATGTTAATTATTTGCCTAACTTGTTGTGGTTGACCATACCCATCTACAGGATATATAACAACAGAAGAATCTTTGATTCCAGCTAAATCATTGGTATCAGGTGATAATTCTAATCTTTTACCACTTTCTGGGTGTTTGATTGCTCCTGCCATTTGTACCCAATTAAAATGGTGGGCAGTGTGAATTACTATTTCTTTTGCTACTGTTGCTACACCAGAGTGTACTCTAAGGTCGTCGCAAATTAATAATATTTTCTTTCTTTTTTCTTTTGGTAAATACGGAAATTGATTATTCTTCATTTTTTAAATCGAGATTAATTTGGTTTGTTATTTGTTTACGAAAATCTTCATCTGTAAGATACAAAAACAGGCTACGGTCGGCAAGCTTTTGAAAAGAAAATTTACGTCTAACACACTCAATTTTAAAATCGTCGAATAAATCGCTCTTTACTTTAACACTAGTTAGTGTCATTTTTTTATTATTACTCATAATCTTTATTTAATTTAAAACATTTGTTATACATATATAAGTATTATTCAAAATGTGCTCCTGCTCCACACAATTCTTTATCTTCTCCATAAGGACAAAATGTACAATTCCATTTAGAAGGTGATTTTGAATAATCTATTTCTTTAATTTTTCCACTTGAACTAAAGCATTTTGTTATAAAATCATTAACAGCATTTTTAGCTCTATTTAATTTAATTTTACCACTTGGAGGTACAAATGTTTGTACCCTATAAGCTTGATGAGGAGACATAATATTATCATCATCCCAATCTAATACTTTTCTTTTTACTATAAAAAATTCAATTTCAATTTTATCTAAAGGAATTCCATATTGTTCTGAAAAATATTGTTTATATAATATTAACTGAAAATGTTTGTTTTCATCTTTTTTAGCATAGCTATTCCATCCTTTAGTACTCGTTTTTATGTCGATTATCTTAAATGTATCTGTTGTTTCGCAATATGTTACAACATCTAGATACCCCATATATAATACGTTACTATACATTTTATTTGGCGCTATTACAATTGGTATTTCACAACCAACTAAATACGTACCTTTTTTGCTAAAATATCTACTACGTTTTTTCTTAAACCATTCTAGTATGGATATTCCATCTTCAAAAAATTCTCTCATTTCTTCGGCTGAAGAAAAGTGTTCATTATTATTAGATTTATATTGAGACTGATATTCCGATATAAATTTATCTTGGAAGTATTCTTCCATATTTATTTCTCTATCAGCAAAAGCAAATGACTGGTTATAAGATACATCTAAATAATGTTGCATTACTTCATGTATTGCTGTTCCAAATACAGTATGAATGGATGAATTAAATCTTTTAATTTTATCCTTATATTGTAATTTCCATCTATAAGCACAACTTCTAAATATAGACATTTGTGAATAAGAGATATTCTTTTGATACGCAAAATTAATTTGCGCGGGTGGATTATTTCTAATCTCTTTTACAATATTAGGTATTTTTTTAGCCAAATTATTTTTTCCATTTATTACGTCCTACTAACATCCCAATTATACCATAATTAGCAATATCAATAAAAGTATCTTCCATTCCTTCACCTTTAACAAATGATCTCCCATTAATTAATAGGTTTTTAAGACGTGAGATTTTATCTGTAAGTCTAATACATAAACCAGTTAATGAAAATTTTTTATCTTCATCATTATTTAAATCACCCCCTAAAGCAATATTATTTAAACCATAATCCATATGTTTACGAGCAAACATTTCATACATTTCTATTTGGATTTGTTTAAACTCATCTGCTAATATAGGATATTCTTCTTCAAAGATAGTTATAGTTTGATTAATTTCATCATTACCAAATTCATCTAATTTATCCTTATATGCTTGTTGTGTCCAACCATCATTATAGGGTGAAGTTGAATGTACTTTAGCTTTTAATTTTTCAATTTCTATTTGTTCTGGTGATTTATTTCTATCAATATCCCAATAGTATTCTGAATGCCCTTCATTATCCATTAATTCCTTATGCTTCTTTTTACTATCACTCATTATATTACTGATTTTCCAGGTACAAAATATTTTTCTAGTACTTCTAATCTTTCTTGGGCGCTTGCAAAAGTTGATAATGCTTCTTGAGCATTTTTATAAAAATCTTCTGTTGTATGATCACCAATCCCTACGGGGTTATTTGATAATAAGTCAATACTTAATAATGCTTTTGCTCTATCCGCTGTTGCAGCTGAATGGAGCATTTTGTATAATTTTTCGTTCATTTATTTATTTTTTTTATTTCTTTTTTATTTAAACCCCTATTAACCAAAATTTGATTAATTTCATTTTTACTTAGCATATTTAAATAATCATTTATTTCTCTAGATGATACTTTAAAATGATCTTTTAAATGTTGAGTTAACTCTTTGTTGATTGTTTTTTTATTTGATTTAATATATTTATTCCATTTGCTATTTTTAGGAATATATTCTTTATAAATTTTATAAATAGATCTTTTTTCATAAGGTGGATAATCTTGTACATAATTAACAATATCTATAAAATTTTTATCCATAGATATAAACCTGTGAATCATATAAGAATTCCATACCTCCCAATCTTTTTCTGTAAAAGATTCAACTGGGGATTTTTTATAATTTATTTCTTTAAGCCAATCAAATATATTTTTCAATTCTTAATCAATAAGTTCATCTGCTAATTCCTCTCTAAGGTCTGCGGGTACTGATGCCCTAAATATCTTTTTAGTTGATGGGTCATAAAATACTGGTATTGGTAGTAAAGCATCTTCTTCTGATCCCATTACAAATTTTGATACTGTTCTTAAAATAACTCCTTGTTGGAAAATACTACCACCATCGAAGTTTTTTACTTCAGAGGTGTTTTTTAAATCAATAGGAGGTCCTTGTGGTTGTTGTGGTTGTTGCATAATTATTTATTTTTGGTTAATTGTTGAATTAATGACATTAAATTTATTTCCTTGTCAATTCGGAAATTTGCTTTGTATTGGTGTTCATTTATTAATACAGCAGCTGTTCCTTCTTTATCTTTATAATATTCAGATGAACGATCATAAAGTGCTCTAAACAGCTCATCAAAATCATCTACATTAGCATCTGCTATAATTTGACGTATAGTATTAAATGATGATACTTTATTACCTTTGGATAATTCAGTAATAACTTTATCTATATAATTAGATGATACTAATATTGATTTATCCAGTTTTAATGTATTATCTTGTGTAGATAGCTGTATAGTATTAATACATTTACGTAAATCTGGGTAGTATTGGTTAACTAAAGGTACTAAATCATTTATATTATGTTCAATTGATTCTTGTTGTAAAATCCAATTTAAATGTTTAGCAACATCTTTTTTAGTTGGGGGTACAATTTTAAGTACTTGACATCTAGATTGTAAAGGATCAATAATACGTTCTACAAAATTACAAGTCATAATAAATCTTGTAGTACGTGAAAATGTTTCAATTATGTTTCTAAGTGATGCCTGTGCTTGAATTGTAAGAAAATCTGCTTCATCTAAAATTACTATTTTAAGTGGTTTAAAAGAAGCAACACTTGCAAATCCCTGTACCTTATCACGAATTGTTTCTATACCCCTTTCATCAGAAGCATTAATATAAAGATGATCACAATCTAAATTTTTAATAATCAGTTTAGCTAATGTGGTTTTACCTGTACCTGCAGGCCCATAAAATATTAAATTTTGAATATCATTTTGATTAATATAATTTGATATTGATTTCTTAATACTTTCATTACCTACATAATTTTCTAATTTACTTGGTCGATATTTTTCTACCAGTAAACTATGCTCCAAATTCGCCATATATTGAGTATTTTTTTTCAGGTTCTGGTTTTACTTCTGTTTCTTTAGAATCAATTGCATATAAATTACTTTTTAATGGTTCTAATCTATAACTACCTTTAAATCCTGTTTTAGTCATGTAAGATTCTAATGTATCAGTTAATGATTTATGTACTGGACCATCTGGTTCATTTGCAATTAATCTCCATTTATCGCCAGGAGGTACTCTCCTAGCGATTAAAATGTTTTTTTCTTCAATTTTTGTCTTAGCCATAATATACGAACTATTTTTACATCATCCCCATCATTGATGGATCTATTTGTTGTTTTTTATTATCTTCTTCTGGTTCATTTACTATAGTACATTCTGTTAATAACACTGTTCCTGCAACGGATGCTGCATTTTCTAGTGCTGTTCTAGCTACTTTAGTTGGATCTATAATACCAGCTTCTTTCATATCAACCGATTTATCAGTTTTAATATCATATCCTAACCATCCATCATTACCTGAATTAACCATACCATCTGCTATAATTTGTCCCTTAACTTCATCATGACCCGCATTAATTAAAATTTGATTAAAGGGTTTTGAACAAGCTGACAATACAATAGCAGCTCCCGTTGAGTTAGCTTTTATACCTGAAGATGCATATAATAATGCTGTTCCACCTCCTGGGATTATTCCTTCTTCTATAGCTGCTTTTGTTGCGTGTAAAGCATCATCAACTCTATCTTTCTTTTCTCTCATTTCAGTTTCAGTATTTCCACCTACATGAATAATTGCTACACCACCTACAAATTTAGCTAACCTTTCTTGTAATTTTTCAATTTCAAATGGTGTTTCAGCTTTTATGATTTGTTTTTGTAACTCATCAACACGTACTTCTATAGAATCAGCAGTACCTTTTCCATCAACTATTGTTGTTCTTTCTTTTTCAATTGTTACAGTTCTAGCTTCACCAAACCATTCCCAACTAAATTTATCAAGTTTCATTCCTTTCTGTTTATCAAAAACTTGTCCACCAGTTGTAATGGCAATATCCTCTAAAACTAACTTTCTTCTATCTCCAAAATCAGGTGCTTTAACAGCACATACCTTCATTGTACCCCTCATTTTATTAACAATAAGAGTAGCTAAAGCTTCGTTATCTATATCCTCAGCTATAATAAGTAATGATTTTGCTTGGGCAGATACAGCTTCTAAAATTGGTAATAATTCTTTTACTTGAGTTATCTTTTGATCAGCAATAAGAACAAGGGGATTATCTAGTGTGGCAGTCATATTGTTATTATTAGTAACAAAATATGGCGATTTATAACCTCTTTCAAACTGCAACCCTTCAACAGTTTCTAAATATGTTTCGCCAGTTCTAGATTCTTCTATATGAACAACCCCCTCCATTCCTACTTTATCAATAGCGGTAGCAATAAGCTTACCTACTTCTTGATCATTATTTGCTGATATTGTAGCAATTTGTTCTAATTGCTCCTCACCTGAAATATCTTCTGATATATTTCTTAGATTATCTACTACTTTATTAACAGTAGAATCTATATCTCTTTTTATTTGAACTGCATTTTCATTATTATTTAAAGCACTTAAACCTGCTTTAATCATTTCTCTAGCTAATAAAGTAGATGTAGTAGTACCATCACCTGCTTTTTCTGCCGTTTTAACTGCAGCTTGTTTTACTAATTGAACCCCTAATTCTTGTTCAGGATTACTTAATGTTATTGCTTTTGCAACTGTAACACCATCTTTTGTAGATTGTGGAACTCCTTGATCACTAGCAATAACTACATTTCTTCCATTAGGTCCTAAGGTTGATACAACAGCATCAGCTAGTACATCAATACCTTTTACTAAATTGGTTCTGGCTGAAGAGCCAAATTCTACGTGTTTACCCATTTGATATATCTTTTAAATTATTAATTTCTTCGTCACTTAAATTTTCTAAAGTGTCACTTAATACTTCGTTAAAGTCTTTTTGTTCATTAACTTTAGCTAATATTTGATTTTCAGGACCTACATAATATTCCTCTCCATTGTAGGGAAGTTTTGTAAAACCCATAGTTGGTAAAACAACTTTATCCCCAACTTTAATTATTGTTGGTATAAATTCTCCAGTAATAGTAGGTTTTCCTGGTCCTACTGCTACAACTTCACCAAATTCATTTTTTTCTTTACCTAAATCAGGTACAATAATGTTTCCATAAGTAGTCTCTTCAGACTCGAATGGTTTCACGATAACTGCATCAAACAGTGCTTCTAATTCCATTTGTATAATTTTTAATGTTAGTTTCTATTAATCTATATTCTTCAATGTATTCACTTAAAGAATCATATTCTCTTTTTGTATGCCTTAACTCATTAGATATTTTAATTATCGCTGAGCCAAAATCAGGATAATATCCTTGGGGTTTTGCATATTCTTTTCCATTACCTTTTGATCTAAAATGGTCTTTATTTGGTATTATTCTTTCATTAACTGTATAACAAAGATCATCTTTTGTTATATAGTAAGGTTCCAATAAAGGATCAGTAATGGTTGTAATCGCTTTTGCTTTTCTTGCCATGTGTGTTATCTATTTATTTGACGTAAATATACGAAAAAAACATCGCTAGGACACGTTTTTTTGCAATTATTTTTACTTAATTTTAATAGATTTTGGCTTAGCTTCTTCAGCTAGTGGGATAAAAATCTCTAATAACCCATTTTCTAAAGCTGCATCTGTTTTTGATAAATCAAATTTAGGTGCAATTTTATATCTTAAGTCAAAAGATTTTTTAGATAATCCACTATGAATAGTCCCTTCATGGAAGTTTTCTTCATCTGGTTTTTTATAACCTATTTTTAGAGTATCTCCTTCAATATCAAGGATAACATCTTTTTTAGTTAACCCAGTACAGGCAACTTCAAAATGAAGTCCTTCATCATCGAAGAAAATATTAAGGGGGTGTGGTTGTTTTGAATTTTTGACAGGATTAAATACGCTGTCAGTTTTAAAGTGATTCCTAAATAGGATGTCGAAAGGACTTATATGCCTTTCTAAGATTTCTAATGTACTCATATCATTTATTTTATGGAGCCGAAGCTTCCGGTTAATTTAATTTAAACATAACAAGTGCCCTAGCTAAATGTTTTGTTCTATTATACATATGTAATTACTCATTTCTCGCGATAAAATATTCACTATTTACTTCTTCTGAATGAAAATTTAATTTTAACATTCCTTGTTCTGATAATTTTAGTGTGCCACTATCCATATCTTTATTAGCATTTAAAATGTCTTTAAATATATCAGAATCAAAAGGTATTTCTATATCATTTTTAGATATATCACCTTGAATTTGATAGGTAATTCTGTTTGAAAACCCAGTATTATCGCCAAATATAAATTCACAAACATTTGTTCCATCCATATCTGTAGTACTTGTAAGCAACATATTATTTACATCAGCTAATGCACTTTTAGCTTTAATTAAATGATCAATATCTTCCCTAGTTAAATCAAGCTCCATTTCAAATGATTCAGGATCTTCATAATAAGTATTTTTTCCTAAAATAAGAATATCAGCTAATGAATAAGTTAAATCAAAATTTAAATCAGCAATATGCATTTTAGTATAAACCGCCTTAATTTTTTCTAATGAGACCATTAAATCGCCATTAGTAATAGATATTAGTTTACTTAATTTATGGGTATCAAATACACCTAATTCAGCATTTTCTAATGGAAAATTACTATGTTCAATTTTACATACTCTGCCTGATTCACCAGCATAAATAGTAAGTTGGTTATCTTTAATTCTCCATTTTACCTGATTATTTAAACCATTTAAGTAATATTTAGATATAACTGATGTTAGGGTATTTTTATTTATCATAGCTGTAATATACGAATTTTATTTTAAATTTCAAACGAATTTAGAGCATTTGTGTATGGATTTAAATCTAATGACCATTGTAAATCACTAAAAAATCCTTCTAATTTATTTAATAATATTGAATCAAATACTTTTTGCCTATCAGCATATCTATTTAAAAACTCCTGTATCTTCTCTGGAATATCATAATCAAAAAATGCTAGTGCCTCTATTTTATATGGATTATCTTTTAAATATATCCATTTTACTTTATCAGCCATTGTAATTAAATTATGTTTTCTATCTAATTGCCATAATTTTAATAAATCATTATAACGAATAGCTGCTCTTACAGGTGCTGGAGCACCTTTAAGTATTTCAGTAAACATTTCCCCTGCTCTAGCACTTGTACCTGAGTATTTTTGTAATTTCTTAACTGCTGTAGGATTACCTAATTTTGCTAATGATATCTCACCTCCTAATATTTGTTTTTTAAATACTTTAATTTGATCAATAATATTATCTTTTACTCCCCCTTTAAGTACTTGTTGAAGGATATCATTAAAAAATTCCCCCAAAATAGGTGGGAAATTTGCTTTCATAAATTCTAAACCTTTAATATCTAAAGTTTCTTTAGCAATACCTTCTTGTTTAGTAATCCATTGTGCATATCTTCTTGTTGCTCTAAAATAAGCTGATCTAATTACACATTCCGTTTTCATTTCTAGTCTATGTGTAAGAACATTAAAACAATCTTTTGCTAATTTATCATAATGATCTGTTATAATATCCTGATAAGCCATTGCTACTCCTTCTAATTTATTATCTTTTTCTTGATCATTAAGTTCTTCAAAATTAGGATATAAATGGAGTAATAAAGGTTCAGCATTAAAATAATTAGAGTCAGTATCAACATAAGCACAATAATTTTCATCATCTACATCACATATCCACCAAGGTGTTTCTTCTAAATGTTTCATATTAAAATGTTCTTTCTCCGGGTAATGGTGGGACATTTACTGGTTTGTTCCCGTTTGAATCTAAGTCAATTCTTTCATCAATTTTTATTTCGTATTTAACACCAGCAACCTTAAATTTACCTCCTTGTTTTAACATTTTTCTAAAGAAATTTTCTTGAATTTCATTCCAACCTTCACTAATTAATATTAATTCTTCCTTAGATATTGAATCCCCATTTACTAAAATGTGATGTTTACTCCTAATTGATTGTTTTTTTAATGTCATATCTCTAATTTTAGTTCTCCGCGCATAACTTTATTCATATGTCTATTAGCACATAGAGCTGATTCTTGTATAATTCTGTGACCTGATAATGTAATTGCTTCACTTAATATTGAATGATTCATTCCATATCTGAATGAAGGTAAAGCTGTGGCACCATATAAACTATTAAGCAAAATTTTCATTGTATATTGCATTAAATAATTATATTCACCTTTTTCTGTGTTTTTAGCGTGGTATGCTTTTTTCATACGTCCCTTATATAAAACACGTTCTTTAAACCATTTTTTAAGTATAGTTGATAGTACTGCTTCTTTATCTGTTCTAAACATTGAACCATTAGCTGCTACAGCTAAATCTTGTGATTCAATTATTTTAACTAATTCCCCAGCTTCAACATTAGTTTGACGTCGTTTTCCATTTTCAACTAAT
>Ga0209634_1000735_pt1 | contig 24890 bp, 21 predicted proteins | sample LinPmetageLP40_FD_184043 | JGI IMG/M metagenome (GOLD analysis project Ga0209634, IMG submission 184043) | Marine viral communities from the Pacific Ocean - LP-40 (SPAdes) (version 2) | ecosystem: Environmental > Aquatic > Marine > Oceanic | place: Pacific Ocean | collected 2010-08-26 | reverse complement strand
GCATTTGGAAAACGTTTCGTGAATCCGGCCAGCGTCTCCGGCGTGCCACCGGTCCAGTAGCCCGCGAAATCTGCACCCTCCGCCAGCAGGTTGGTGGCCATTCCGAAGATGTGCCGATGGTCGATGCCAAGTGCGGCGAAGCGGATCATGGGGCAATCTCCACGGCGCGACCTTCGGTCGAGGACCGGATGATCGCTTCGATCAGGACATGGACGCGCAGGGCTTCCGCACCGGTGCAGGTTGGGTTGCGACCGTCGCGCAGGGCGGCGGCGAAATCCTCGATCGCAGCCTGATGCCAGGCGTGGCCGAACGCCATCGGATCAGCACCGCCACCGGTCTCGGACGAAAGGCCGATGTTCTCGGTCGTGCCGTCGGCCCAGTCGATCGTCAGCCGCCCGTGAACCAGGCGCGCACTGCCGTTCGCGCAATGCAGGGTGATACAATCGCCGCCGCCCGGACGGCTGGCCGTGGTTGCGACCAGCGACCCGACCGCGCCCGAAGCATAGTCCAGACCGGCGGTCACGAAATCTTCCCCCTCCATCCGGTGCAAGGCTGTCGTGCGGGCCATCGCCTGCACGCGCGATACCGGACCAGTGAAGGTCAACGCCAGATCCAGGATGTGGATCGCCTGGGTGATCAAAACGCCGCCGCCGTCGCGAGCATAGGTGCCGCGTCCCGGCTCGTCGTAATAAGATTGCGGCCGCCACCACGGCAGGTCGATCTGCACCGCAGCCAGCGTGCCAAGGCCATCCGACGCAAGCAGGTCGTGCAGGGCCATCGCGTCGGGTCGGAACCGGTGCTGGAACACGACGCCCAGAGGCACACCTGCCGCCGCGCAGATATCGACGATGGCGCGGGCCGCTTTCGCCGTCCGCTCGACAGGTTTTTCCATCAGGATGGGTTTGCCCGCATCGACCAGCGTGGCAACGATATCGGCGCGGGAGTCGGGCGGCGTGCAGAGAATGACGAAATCGACGTCAGACGCGGCAATGGCGGCAAGATCAGGGAAGACATGCGGCGCGGTTCCAATGACAGAGGCCATGCGGTTGGCGAAGGCCTGAGCGCGGGTCGCATCGCGGGACATCACGCCCGCCAGTGTGACGCCCGCCGCATCGGCGATGGCGCGGACATGGGTTTCAGCGACCATGCCGAGGCCGATCAGGGCTGCTTTCATCATAGTCTCCTCCGGCGTCGTGGGTAGGACCGGATCGGGAGGTTGTAAAGGATCGGGATGCCGGTATACAGGTTAATAATGCTGTCCGCCCCCCTTATCCTGCGCCCGATCGACCCGGCCCGTCCCGCCGGCCCGCAAATCTTCGATGTGCTGCGCGGCGCGATCCTGCGGATGGATTTCGTCCCGGGACAGGTGCTGTCAGAAGCGGACCTGGGCACGGTGCTAGGAGCCAGCCGAACCCCGGTGCGGGAGGCTTTGATGCGTCTGCGTGAATTGGGGCTGGTCGAGACACGGCCCAGTCGCGGCACCTATGTCACGCCTTTGGACGCCGCACGTATCCGCGAGGCGCAGTTTCTGCGCGAAGCGCTGGAAGTGGCGAATGTCCTGCGACTGACGCAAGCCGATCTGCCGGATACGGTCGATGCCAATCTTCAGGCGCAGGCTGATGCCATCGCATGCGCCGACGATATGACGTTTCAGGCGCTGGACGATGCGTTTCATCGTTTGCTGGCCGAGGCAACGGGACTGAAACGACCTGCCGTCGTGCTGATGCAGGAAAAGGCACAACTGGACCGGCTACGCGTTTTGTCCCTGCGCGATGGCAGGCGATTGAGCGTACTTCTGGACGAGCATCGGGCCATCACGCAGGCCATCCGCTCTGGCGACGCAAGGACAGCCGAGGCCACGATGCGTGCGCACCTGAGGTCGGTTCTGGATGTGCTGGACGATCTTGCCGCACGGCATTCCGATTATTTCACCAGGGGGAGACGGCGATGACCGGGACCATGGCAGAGCTGCGCCTGAAGGGCCTGGCCAAAGACTTACATGCACAGATGGCAGACCTGCCCATCGTTTCGCCGCACGGGCACACGGATCCGGTCTGGTTTGCCGAAAACGCGGCCTTTCCCGATCCGGCCGCTTTGCTGATCAAGCCGGATCATTACGTTTTTCGGATGCTCTACAGCCAGGGCGTTGCGCTGGAGGATCTGGGGCTGGGGGCTGGTGCAGGCCGGGATCCACGCGCGGTCTTCGACATCTTGGCGGCGCATTGGCACAAGTTTCTCGGCACGCCCTCGCACCTGTGGCTGGATGCGACGTTTCGCGACGTCTTCGGCATCGACATGCCTCTGACGCCCGAAACCGCATCCGCCATCTACGACCATATAGACGCGGCGCTCCAGACCCCTGAGTTTCGCCCGCGCGCCTTGTTCGAGCGGTTTGGAATCTCGACGCTGGCGACGACGGACGGCGCTCTGGACGATCTCCCGGCGCATCGGGCCATTGCAGGAAGCGGCTGGACCGGACGGGTGATTCCGACATTCAGACCGGACGCCGTGCTGGACCCGGCGGCCCCGGATTATGCCCGTGACATTGAGCGGCTGGGCGAACTTACGGGTCAGGATAGCGAAAGTTTTGCCGGATACCTTGATGCGCTGCGGGTGCGGCGGGGGATGTTCAGCAAGATGGGCGCGACGGCAACCGATCACGCGGTGACGGAACTCAGGACCGAATGGCTGGATCATGCGACCGCCGGGCGGTTATTTGCGGGAGCCATCAAGGGGTCGCTGACGGCACGGGAACAGGACCGCCTGCACGGTCACATGCTGATCGAGATGGCGCAGATGTCGTGTGACGACGGATTGGTGATGCAGATACACGCCGGGTCTCAGCGGTCGACCAATCAGGCGTTGCTCGACGGCTTCGGCAAGGACATGGGCGCCGACATTCCGCGTCGGACCGATTGGGTCGGGGGATTGGACGCACTGCTGAACCGGGTCGGAAACGACAGTCGGATGCGCCTGCTGGCCTTTACACTGGACGAGACGACATATGCCCGCGAACTGGCCCCGATGGCCGGGCACTGGCCTGCGTTGCGGTTGGGCCCGCCATGGTGGTTCCACGACAGCGCCAACGGCATTGCCCGTTATCTGGATCAAGTCGTGGAAACGGCGGGATATTGGAACCTGGCAGGGTTCAATGACGATACTCGGGCATTCCTGTCGATCCCGGCACGACATGACCTGTGGCGGCGGGGCGTCGCGCTGCATCTGGCCGAACAATGCGATCGCGGTCTTATGGGTCGGGACGATGCCGCGCGGATCGGGCGTTGGCTGGCCCATGATGCGGCGGTCGATGCCTATCGGTTGGACGCGGCGTGACGGGTCGCATCCTGCATTTCGGGCCAGGTAATTTTCACCGGGCGCACCAGGCAATCTTTACCCAGCAGGCGGGCGGTTGGACGATTACGGGTGTGTCGTTGAAAAGTGCCGGAACGCGGGATGCGCTGGTAGGACAGGCGTTCGATTATACGCTGGTCATTCGCGATGCGGATGGGGAGCGGATGGAACGGATGACGGTGCTGGATGACATTCTGGTCGCGCCGGAGAACCCCGATGCAGTGCTCGATACGCTCGCCGATGGATCGGTGCAGGTGGTCACCGTGACGGTGACCGAGAAGGGCTATCATCTGAATGCGGACGGGCGGTTGAATCTGTCGGATCCAGAGGTGGCTGCGGATCTGGACACCAATCTGCCACGAACACTCGTCGGGTATCTGGCGCGGGGTCTGATGCGACGGCAAATCGATATGGCCGGACCGATCAGCGTGATAAGTTGCGATAATCTGAGCGGCAACGGCGCCAAGCTGCGAACCGCCGTGCTGGATTTCGCGCAGGCGGCGGGGCTGGGTCTGACCCTGTCAGAGGCCACATTCCCCGACACAATGGTCGACCGGATCACGCCGCGCGCGCCGGACGACCTTTCGGATCGTGTCGCCGCGATGGATTTGCCGTCCGCCGCGCCGGTTGTCACCGAAGGCTTTTCGGAATGGGTGATCGCCGATGATTTTGCAGGGCTGCGCCCGGCCTGGGAGACTGCGGGTGCACGGCTGGTCGCGGACGTCGCCCCATTCGAGGCGCGCAAGCTGCGGATGTTGAACGGGGCGCATTCGATGCTGGCCTATGCCGGGCTGAACCGTGGTTTCGTGCATGTCCACGAGGCGGTTGCGGACCCCGACCTGCGAAGGCGGTGTCGGGCATTGATGCAGGCAGCAGCAGGCACGTTGCAGGGTGTCGGCGAGGATGAGTTGCGCATCTATGGCGAGGCATTGATTGTGCGCTTCGACAACCCGGCATTGCAGCACGCGCTGGCGCAGATCGCGATGGACGGTTCGCAGAAGATGCCGGTGCGGATCGGAGCTGTGCTGTCCGAACTGGCGGCGACAGGTGGTGATACCGGCCCGCATGTCTTTGCCCTGGCAGAATGGTGCCGCTTCGTGATCGGGCAGGACGGCACTGTATTGGACGATCCGATGGCGGAGCGTTTGGCCAAGGCGGCAGGCGAGGGCGACCCCGTTTCGGCGTTGCTGAACGTGATAGGGATAGGTTTGCCCGAGGTAGAAATGGAACTTGTTCGTGCTTCGCTGCGAGGAACAACGGATCAAGACATAAAGGGAACGGCCATATGACAACCATCGACTCCATCGAAGTGCGCCTTTTCCATATTCCGCTGGCCGAAGTGCTGGTGGATGCCAAGCATGGCGATCATCATTTCTTCGAGCTTGTCACCGCCACCGTGCGGCTGACGGACGGATCGGAAGGCACGGGATATACCTATACCGGCGGCAAGGGGGGCCACGCGATTGCCGCGATGATCGAACATGATCTGGCGCCCTTTCTGACCGGCAAGAATCCGGCGGAGGTCGAGGATCTGTATAATGCGATGCAGTGGCATGTGCATTATGTCGGACGCGGTGGCGTTGCGTCGTTCGCGATTTCGGCGGTCGATATCGCGCTGTGGGATCTGCGCGGCAAGCGGACGGGTCAGCCGCTGTGGCAGATGGCGGGCGGGGCGGGGCGGACCTGTCGCGCCTATTGCGGCGGAATAGACCTGGGCTTTTCACTGCCCAAGCTGCTGGACAGTGTGCGAGGCTATCTGTCACGCGGTTTCGACGGAGTTAAGATCAAGATCGGGCAACCGACGCTTGCTGAAGATGTCGAGCGTATCGCCGCCGTCCGCGACCTGATCGGTCCGGACGTGGCATTCATGGTCGATGCGAATTATTCGATGACAGTCGACGAGGCGATCGCAGCGGCGCAGGCTTTCGCGCCATATGACTTGCTTTGGTTCGAGGAGCCGACAATTCCCGACGACTACGCCGGATACGCCCGCATCGCGGAGGCAACGGGAATGCCGCTGGCGATGGGTGAGAACCTGCACACGATTCACGAATTCGGCTACGCTTTCGATCAGGCCAAGCTGTCGTATATCCAGCCCGACGCGTCGAATTGCGGTGGTATAACGGGCTGGCTTCAAGTCGCCGAACTGTCACAGGCGCACAGCATCCCGGCGTGCAGCCACGGCATGCAGGAGTTGCATGTATCGCTGGTCTCGGCGCGTCCCAATGCGGGCTGGATCGAAGTGCATTCCTTTCCGATCGACACATATACGATGCGCCCCCTTGTGGTCGAAGACGCGCGTGCCGTTGCCCCGGATACACCGGGCACGGGGGTGGACTTCGACTGGGCGAAACTGGACGCGGCGAATATTCTCGGTCGTTAGGCGTCAGGGCTTGCCGAAACCGGGATCATCACCGTGCAGACGAGCAATATCGACGGCAAAAAAAGTCAGCGGTGCCAGGTCGCCGTGGCCGTCGCCGTTTCTACAATATCGATCCTTGTGGCTTGCCCGCCATCCAGAACGGCCATCGGATCATAACCGAAAATTAATATAAAATACATAAGTTTGACGTTTCAATCGGACAACTTAGATTATCTGTCACCATCCGAGGCGGCGAACGTCGTTCGGGTTTGACTGTATTGGGGACGTTTCATGTTACGGCAAATGGCGGATCGGCTTCAGGGTTGTATCAATGCGGATCAGGTGTGGGATGTCGCCGTGTCGGTCCTGCCTGATCTCGATATCGATGCAGCGATCTTCGTCGATGCTACCAATCCGAATGCGGCACGCGTCCGCAGCACGGCCGACGATCATTGGACCCGCGCCTACCAGTCTTCTGTTCAATGCGGACGCGACCCCTTCGCCCGCGTCTGCCTGTCCCGTGTCGAAGGGGTCCTTACCGGAGTCGGACATCTGGCGGCGCATGATTATCTGACCCTCCCGGAGCAGGAAGAGATCGCAACTGGAAGCGCCGCTCTTGGAATTTCTACTGGCGTGTCCATAACGTCGATCCCCGGCATTGACGGTGCAGGCGCCGGATGGAATCTGATGACCCGACTGTCGGCGCGCGAGTTCAGCGAGTTGTATGCCGATCGGGAAGCCGAATGGCGGGCCTGGTCGCAACTGGCCTTCGCCAGCCTGTGGTTTATGTCCGGTGGTCGGAAGCCGTCCGCGTTGTCTGTTCGGGAACGCGATTGCCTGGCGCATGTCGCGGATGGCCTGCGCGTAGCGGAAATTGCCGCGCGGCTTGGAATTGCGGAAGTAACGGTCGAGATGCATCTGCGTAACGCCCGGATCCGGCTGGATGCGAAAACTCGCGATCAGGCGGTGGCCAAAGCCGTTATGAACAGGATGATCTGAAAAGCATCTGGGGTGCTTCGGTCGTGCCCCAGGATCATCAGGGTCGGATCGCCGGAACACCGTGAAGTCCCTGCCGTTCCGGTACAATTTTGTGCGTCGGACTAGACATCACTGGCTGGACCAACATGATTTTTCCACTCAAATGCATCCAACAGGCTTTCATAGGCCCGCCATGATTTTGTACGCCGAATTGCGCCAGCCCGAGGAAATTCTCATGAAACGATCCGCCGTTAATTCCATCCTGACCGAAGGTGATGCCTTTATCCGCAGCTTTGGTTTTGTCCTGCCGCCCTTCGCCTACTGGTCTGCCGAAAAGATGCGTGCGGCCAGTGGCACCGACATCCATGCACGGGGCCTGGGGTGGGATATTACCGATTACGGCGAGGGCCGCTTCGACGAAATGGGCCTATTCCTGTTTACAACGCGCAACGGACGGGTCGAGCAACTGAACAACGGCAAGGGCATGCTTTATGCCGAGAAGATCATGATCACCCGCGACCGGCAGTTGTCGCCGATGCATCGGCACAATGTGAAAGCCGAGGATATCATCAACCGCGGCGGTGGCGATCTTGTGATCGAACTGTTCGCCCCGGACGCCGACGGCGGTATTGACCGGACTTCGGATATTACCGTGCCAAGCGACGGCATGCCTGTCACACTATCGGCAGGTGGACACCTGCGCCTGAAGCCTGGAGAAAGCGTGACCTTGATGCCAGGCATATGGCATGCGTTCTGGGCCGAAGGGGGCGATTGTCTGGTGGGAGAGGTCTCCACCGTCAACGACGACAGGACCGACAATGTCTTCGAGCAACCCATCGGGCGGTTCTCCCGGATAGAAGAAGACGAGGCACCGATGTATCTGCTGGTCTCGGATTACGATTGATCCAGAAACATCTGCGCGGCTTGTGTTGCGGTGGCACCGGGTATTTTTCCTGCAATCTCCGGAAGGACGGGGGGCAAAGCGGTTACGGGGGTCAATGATTTTACGTGATCGCAGATATCGGACCAGTTCCGTCGACATTGCGGCAGATAAGTTTGCCTGTACCAGTGTTGCGCAAGCGCCTGCTGCGCCTGCAATTCATCAAGGTTGGAGCAGATATCCTGCGTGATCTCCGCCAACCGCACCAATCTGGCGGTCTTCACCAGATCGGACGGGAGGAGACCCTGCAATCCGTAACACTTTTCGGTCACCACAGGCGTACCGACGGCCAGTGCACCGATGATGCGCGGCGTTTCCAGATGGTTCGATCGATGGGCGTGGATATTGATGCAACACTGCGACTGGGCCGCGACCTCTTCGAGGGCAATGCCGGAATGCGGCGACATGCGCAGTCCCCGTCGGCGTAGATCCTCGATGATCCGCAATCGTCGCGGCGTCATCTGACCGACAAAACACACGTTGTAGGGTCTGTCCGCCAGGGCGATCGCCGGGCCGGTGACATTCGGAGAGACACCGATGCCAAAACCCAGGACGGGTAGCCTCAGATGTCGTTGCAAAACCCTGGTCTGCGGCGCGAAATAGTCGAGCAGAAGATCGTAGCCGGCCAGCTTGTCCATGAGCATCCGGCGTTTGCGCCGGATCGCGCTCCACCCCTCCTTGCTGACGCGCAGGGGGTTCCCCATGACGGCGACAACCGAAAAGTTCAGATAGACATAGAGACATCCCCGCCGCCGACGGTGTCGGGCGAAGCCTTCTCCGATCACGAAGACAATAGCATTGTCCGGGTGGTCCGCCTGGTCGATTTCATCGCAGACATAGAGGGCTGTGTCGGCCCCGAAATTAGCCGTCAGAGTGGCATGAACGAACCGCACGACATGTGCGATGTGATCGAAACTAACTTTTTGGATGACGAGGCAGGCGTTATACATGGCCTTTGGGCCTCAATTTTACTGGCAACACAACGCGGGTCTTATTTGGATAAGCTGATCTATGCCTTCGCTAGCGGATCTGGCGCTGCTCGCTTGCGCCATCTTCCCACTGCAATATCAGCCATGTTCCGAACCAGTCATCCCAATTTGCCGCGTTTCCGGGCAACAAGAGAAAGCATGACCAAAATCCGCTCCTGGCTTGGCAAGTAATGGCCGACCGTTCCGAAGTCGACGTGCGCCTGACCCATTGGCGTTCTAGAACCGGAGGTGAATATGTCCCGCGAATTTGCGTCCCGCTTCTTGTTGATTTCGCCCCGTTCAACATGCCCGAAGGTATCAAGATGCAGAAAGACCCGCGATCTGATTGCCATGGTAATCTTCTGGTTGTGATCCCCTGTCTGAACGAAGCGGGGCACATCGGCCGTCTGTTGCGTCAGTTGAAACCTGCAATGCAGCGGCTGGACGGAAGGGTCGTCGTCGCTGATGGTGGCAGTACGGATGGCACGGTGCAGATCGTCCAAGAGATTGCGGCTTCCGACGACCACGTCACGCTTATGCACAATCCCCAGAAAATTCAGAGCGTGGCAGTCAATATGGCCGTCGCGCAGGATGCCGGGCGGGCGGAATACCTGATCCGGATCGACGCGCATTGCGCCTATCCCGACGATTTCTGCGATGTTCTCGTGCGGCAGGCGCGGTCGGTTCACGCGGACAGCATCGTCGTCAGCATGATCGCCGAAGGGGACCAGATGGTTCAACGGGTCAACGCCGCGACCCAGAATGCAAGCTTTGGAAATGGCGGGTCTGCGCATCGGTCGATGTCGTCCGGCACCTATGTGGACCACGGTCATCATGCCCTGATTAAGGTCGCGGCATTTTCGGATGTCGGTGGATACGATCCGACGTTCACGCACAACGAGGATGCGGAGCTTGACTATAGGTTGCGACAGGCTGGCTACCGCATCTGGCTGACCTCCGCGACAACGATCACCTATTATCCGCGTCGCTCTTTGTGGGGGGTGGGTCGTCAGTATTTCAACTACGGCACTGGTCGAGCCCGGAATCTTCTGAAGCACAGCGTTCTGCCGCGTTTGCGTCAGACCAAGGTGATGATGGTTTTTCCCGCGGTACTGCTGGCTCTTTTGTCGCCGGTTCATTGGATATTTGCGATCCCGGCCCTGATCTGGGTCATCTATTGCCTGTCAGCGGGGATCCGCATGGCGCATCGCGATGGCGACCCGACCCTGATCCTGTGCGGCGTTTCTGCAATAATCATGCATTTGTCATGGTCGGTCGGCTTCTGGCAGCAGGTCATCCGCGAATTGATCCCGCAGACTCGCCGGGTGGTCCGATGACCGGGGACAGGCAGCTGGAGATCTGCGTCTGCACCTATCGCCGCCCGCAGGTGTCGAAGACCCTTGCGTCGCTCTTCGCTCTGACCCCGCCGCCGGGGTTCGCGGTATCGGTTCTGGTGATCGACAACGACGATACGCCCAGTGCGCGGGCCGGCGTCGAAGCAATGGCTGAGAGCGCACCGTTCCCGCTGCGTCATGTGCATTGTCCGCAGGGCAATATCTCGATCGCGCGGAACGGGGCCTTGTCCCACAGTGCCGCGCGATATCTGGCGTTTATAGACGACGACGAGGTCGCTTCACCGGAATGGCTGGTACATCTTGTGGAAGCTATGGAACGGGACGATGTCGATGTCGTCCTTGGGCCGGTTGAGGCGGTCTATTCCAGGACCGCACCCGCCTGGATGCGCCGAACGGAAATCCACAGCACCACACCCGTCTGGATCGAAGGTGTGATCCCCACCGGCTATACCGGCAACGTGCTGATCGACCGACAGGGTGCTGCGCTGCAAAATCGGGTATTTGACCTTGAGCTCGGGCAGACGGGTGGAGAGGATTCCACATTCTTCGCCGGTGTCGTGGCCGATGGGGGTCGGATCGCGTTCGCGTCCGAGGCCGTCGTGCGCGAAGACGTCCCCGAGGACCGCGCGACCTTGGGTTGGCTGCTGCGCCGCCGTTTCAGAATGGGGCAGACGCATGTCCGGTCGATCTCCGGAACGCGACGCGCGGTTCGGCAGATGCCTATGTCGGCGGCGAAGGCGCTGTATTGTGCGGGCGCGGCTGCGGTTCAGGTCTTCAGCGTCGATCGGCGCAATCAGGCGATCCTGCGCGGAGCGCTACACATCGGTGCGCTTGCGGGCTTGGCTGGTGGCCGCCCGCTGCGACAGTATGCGCCGCAATTCACCTCCAGGACTCATGAATGAGCGGATCGGTTTTGATGCCATGAAGGAAATCGGTTTGAGAATCCGCGATGCCGATCTGGAGGCGGAACGTCTGCAGCAACGGGCGGCAGCCGAGGCGACGACCCTTGGCGATGTACTGGCTGCCGCGCGGCGCCAGGCCGTCCCCTTAATCGTGAGTGTCCTGATCGGATTATTGATTGGGCTCGTTCATTATGCGACGACGCCCAAGCAATATTATGCTTCGGCCACCGTTTTGGTGGATGACCGGCGCAGTGAGATTGATCAGCAAGTTACAGCCAGCATTCCTTTTGCCCGCAATGATACTTCGTTCCTGAATGAGATTCAGGTTTTGAAATCCCTGCAACTTGCCACTGAGGTCGTGCGCCGCACGGATTTGCAGAACAGTGATCTGTTCCTCTTTCCGCCATCCTCGCTGGCGCGCAACATCGTTTCGGGAATCATGGGATTTGTCAGGTCGGAAGACCCGGTGCCCACGCTGACTGCGGAGCAACAGCAGGAGGCGCGCATTCTTGGCGCGGCGTCGAAACTTCAGGGCAATATCATCATCGAACGTATCGGGCTGAGTTTTTCGATCAACATCGCCTATGTCGGCCATGACCCGGAACTGGCGTCGCAGATCGTGAATACCTACGCGGAAGCCTATCTTGCAGATCACCTGAACGCCAATGTCGAGTCGACCGAACAAACGGCGGAGTGGATGGTCCGGCGCCTGGCCGAACTTGAACAGAGGGCCGCAGAAATTCAGGCCGAGGCCGCGGCCCTGCGTCAGAGCGACCCGACCCAGGTTGCGCAGCTGCGCCAGTTGGCGCAGCAGGAATCGACATTGAATTCACTCTATCAAACGATCGCGGCCCGGTATCAGGAGGTATCCATTCAGGGGTCATTTCCGGTCACGAACGGCCGTATCCTGACGCGGTCGCCGGTGCCCGAGAACCCGGCTCTACCCAAGCTGTCCAGGACGCTGGCTGTTACGATATTGCTTAGTCTCATGATTGGATTTGCCATCGCCGTTTTACGTGAAATGCGAGAACAGGCCTTCCGCGTCAGCACCGAAGTGTACAATCACACCGGAAAGTCGTTTCTGGGGCATTTGCCTCGGATCGATCTGCAAAACCTTTCCGACAAACCGCCGCCCGAAACCAGTGCGATCGTTCTGAATGAACAGGCCCATTCTGGCGGTTCGCCAGAGGGTGACGATGCGGCTTCGTCCAACGCATCGTCGTTTGAGGCGGAATGGCGAGAGGCCAAGACCTTGTCGCCGAAATTGTTCTGGTCTGTACTGATGCCGCAGTCGACGTTCAGCGGCACGCTGAGAAATATCCATTCCACAATCGGACTGGAATTTGAGGACAGTCTTTGCAACGTCGTCGCCTTCACGTCGATGTTGCCGGATGAAGGCAAGACGACTGTGGCTATGAATTACGCCAACATGCTGTCGAAGTCGGGCGCGCGTGTCTTGCTGATGGATGCGGACATCAGGGGTTCCAGCCTGAGCAAATCGCTTCGGCTTCCAGAGAGTCCTGGCATCGTGGACGTGCTTCGCGGCCGGGCTCCGCTGCCTAACGCGATCCATGTGCTACCGTTCACGAATCTGCACATTCTGTTGCCCGGTTCCGACCGCGAGCAGTCAGTCGCAGGGGATATTTTGTATCAGCAGAACGCAAGGGCTTTGATGGCGGAACTGCGAAATCATTACGATTGTATCGTTCTGGATATGCCGCCCTTGGGAAAATCGGCCGAGGCCAAGGCAATGATCGCACATATCGACCAGATCGTTCTGGTGTGTGATTGGGGCAGGACCCCCCGGTCTCTCGTGACGCAGTATCTTGCCCATGAGTCTGAGATCGCAAAGAAAATCATCGGGGTAGCTCTGAACAGAGTGGATATTCAGAAGTTGTCGAAATACGCCCGTCCGGGATGGCCCGAAAGTTATACCGAAGCAGATTCGACACTCGTTTGACGCGTTGCCGCGTGACGATGGCACGATAGCCTGACATAGCGTAGACTGAGCCAGCCTTATTGGGGGATTAGGTTGGTGCGTTTGTCTGTGTTCATATGTTTCATGCTGATTGCCGCCATCGTGACGGCGATCGGGTCATATTTTGCTGGGTCCGGATTTTGGGTCATCGTGCTGCGTGTTGTCGCAGTATTGGTGGTTCTGCAGACCGCGTACTTTCTGCTGGCACTTGTCAGCGGTCTCGTTCGGCCTCGGAAACCGAAGTCGTCCGAGGCGAGAACGAAGACCAAGGGCAACGATCCCTTGGTAGGAAGGCAGAAACAATGATCAGCCATGTTGCTTAGTGCGGGCGGAACAAACAATCACATCGTTTTCTCCAACATTACAGACCAGTCTTGCAGCGTCCATTCCGATGGATCGCGGGCAATGACTGCAGACGCATTTCTGGGCCGCACAAACGCGCGTGCCAGACGGGATTTGCCAACTTTGACAAGTTGGGGCAGTAAAGAAGGTCGGTGGACCAATTGCCCCATGGCGCGACCGAAATGGCGGCCACGAATTTCTTGCACCAGTGTTTCGAAGGCCAGCGGGCGTTGTAACGCGGCGCGGCGAAGCGCCATGTGATCAAGCATTCCATCGGACAGATCCGGATAATCGCTCAGCAGATCGTCCTGCGCAGAGATTATTGCGGCAACGTCGTCGGGATGCATTCGGTACGACAAGGAGCTGTTATGCCTGCGATACAGGTAATAGGACTGCGGCAGTAGGTGCATTCGCCCGCCATTCAAGAGAAAACGCACATATAAATCATGATCTTCGCCAATCTTGATATCTTCGCGGTAACGCAACCCCGACAACGCAGTGCGACGGATCAGAGGCTTGAGATAACCCAGTTGCGGCGCGTTCGGATCGGCCGATACGAAACAGGTTGCTGACAATCCAGCGGGCTTTTCCGGACGGTTCGTGCCCATAAGGGTGCCTGCTGGCCGAATGCTGGCGTCGTGGAAATAGGTCAGATCGTCCGCCACGGCGTCGGTTTCCAGCGCATCACCGGCGGTCGTCATCCGTTCAAGACGACATGGATGAATGATGTCGTCACTGTCGACAATGGCAATCCATCTGCCTGTAGCCATTTCAAAGCCACGATTTCGCGCAGCACCAGGTCCGGCATTCCGGGATGTTTCAAAAATGCGGACGCGGGGATCGGTGTCCGCGACCCCACGCGCAACCTTGATGCTATCGTCGCTCGAAGCATCATCCAGCAGCAGAATTTCGATATGCCCGACCGATTGGGCCAGCACGGACCGGAGCGCCATGGCAAGGTGGTCCGCACCATTGTAATTCGCCATGATGACGGAAACCAGAGGCGGTTCGGCAAGGTTTTTCAAGTCAGATCTTTCGGATGTCGGTTTGACTCAAAGGATAACCTCTCGCAGCCGAACTCCCATAGGCCTGCCCATATCCGGAGACTTTCGGCGGGCTCGCGCCGAGCAAGCCGTCCAGCTTTGCGGAGCGTATTTCGGCTGTATAGACATTGCTGAATAATTGTATTCGGAGGGCCGGAATGATCCAGGCGTCAAAAAATGTCGGCAGGGTGATGAAGTCGTCAAAGCGATGCGTGATTAGCTTTGTTTTTTTGCTTCCCTTGCCGGTATTTTCACAGGAAACACCGCAAGGTGCCAGTTTCTTCGACGATTTCGAAACATTGGATAAGTCGCTCTGGGGGGTTTCTGACGGGTGGGCCAACGGTGATTGGCAAAACTGCGTCTGGTCAGGCGACAACGTCGCCGTCGAAGAAGGGATGCTGACGTTGGCGTTCACAAGATGGGCGGGTGATCAGCGCGACTATAGCTGCGGCGAAATTCAATCACTGAATGTCTATGGATATGGTACATACGAGGCGCGATACCGAACCGCGGCCGGGTCGGGCCTGAATGCGGCTTTCTTCACCTATATTGGTCCATACCATGGCAAGCCGCATGACGAGATCGATTTCGAGGTCCTGGCCCGCGATACGAGTTCAGTCAGTTTGAATACCTATGTCGACGGAACCCCCATGAACGGCAAACGGGTGGCGTTGCCCAAGCCTGCCGATGATGCGTTCCTGACCTATTCGTTTGTGTGGCAGCCGACCGGGATAAAATGGTATGTAGACGGTGAGCTGGTGCATCAGACGCCACCCGAAGCCGTACTGCCCACGAACGGGCAGAAGATCTACGCCAGCTTCTGGGGAAGCGACAGTTTTCCGGACTGGATGGGCCGGTTCGTGGAGCCGGAAACCGATCTGAAGATGGAAGTCGACTGGATTGCATTCACTGCGCAGGGGGACGCCTGCCAATTCCCGTCCTCAGTCGTCTGCAAGAATGAGTGACATCCGCGCAGATAGGCCGGGAACCGGCATCGACGTAATCACAGTCGAACCGGATGTGGTTCTTCTGGTGATCGCCCTTTTTGGCCTCGTTTTCATTCCCGCCCTGGAAACCTACGGTGCGTTGATCTTTCTGACCGGAGGGTGCGCGCTGCTGGTTCGTCGCATCCAGATCGTGCTGAGCCTTTGCATCAGATACTGGTATCTGATGGCATTGCCGATATTCTGCCTGCTGTCGGCGGTCTGGTCACAATATCCTGCAATCTCCTTCCGCTTCGGTATCCAACTGACGGCGACTGTGCTGATCGCGATTGCCATGGCTTCGACCACGTCGGCGCGTGCGTTCAGCCGTGCATTGTTCGGAGTGTTCTCTCTGGCGATGCTGACCAGCATCCTGTTCGGCGATGTACGCAGCGACACAGGGGCCTGGTTGGGAATCTACGGCAGCAAGAATGCACTGGCAGGCGAGGCTGCTACCTATGTGATTGTCTGTACCTCTCAGATATTGGACCGCACGGCCTCCAATGGTCATCGGGTGTTGGCAGTTCTCGGGCTGATGATCGGCGCCATGCTGCTTTTGCTTGCTCAGTCGACAGGCGCGCTGATCGTGGTGCCGCCTGCGCTTTTCCTGCTGTTTTCACTTCTGGTGATCTATCGGCTGTCTGTCGTTCAACGCCTTGTCGCGATGACATTCGCTGTATTGTTGGCGGCGATGATGGCTCTTCTCGTGACGATCTACGCCGATGCGCTTTTAGACCTGTTGCTGGAGACGACGGGCAAGGATGTGACCTTGACGGGCCGAACCGATCTTTGGCGGATTGCCAGGGAACTGATCGCGGAACGTCCGTTTTTTGGCATCGGATACCAGGCTTTCTGGGTCAAGGGTTACGCCCCGGCCGAGGTCTTGTGGTACAATTTCGCGATCGAGAGTCGAAGCGGCTTCAATTTTCACAACACCTATTTGTCCAATGCAGTGGAGATCGGGGTAATCGGCGTCTTTCTACAGGTTGTCGTGCTTTATGGGGCTGCTCTGGCAACGGGTCTCTGGGCCTTGCGCACCCGCCTTGCCGAGGCGTCGTTACTGTTCGTTCTGGTCGCAATGATCGTCATGTTGAGTTTTGTGGAAGTTAATGTTTTCTTTCAGTTTTCGCTGCGGACTGTCATCGTGATATACGCGTTTGTCTATGCCATGCGCGGGCTGGATGCCCATCGGCGCGGCACCTAGGCAAACGCGACCTTGCGCCCATATTTGACGATCAGACCGTCGATGGCCGACATGGCCTGATCCGTGGCCCGTTCGATATTGGCGTCCGTCGAAAGGCTTGGCCTCATCTGCGCCAGCTTTTGCAGGCTGCGCGCTGCCATGTGGTGACAGGCGTTATTCAAAGGCTGAGCCAGTTTGCTGGTGCAGGCCGCCTTGGCGCGCGGTCCCGACCCGGACCGCCCGGTGGTGACGGCCCAGCTTTCGCGCAGGTTCGACGGAAACAGGAAGGCAGGCTGGTAGTCGATGTCCAGGGACTTGACCCAATCGTACCATTTGAACCGGTGGATGTGATGCATGGTCCGGACGGCGATCCACGGGGTGCGCAGGGCATCGGCCACGATCGCACCGTGCATCGCTTCTGTGATGACGAGTTTGGCACCCAGAATCTGCTGAATGATGCGCTCGGGCGGGTCTGTCGGGTCGATGAAACTGATGCCCGCCAGATCGCAAGCGACCTTCCAGTTGCCCCGCTCGATACTTTCGTAGTGCGGGATGAAGCCGATCTTGATGTCAGTCGCTGGCGCGGGCAGGGGCGTCTGGCGCAACAGAATTGCAGAATCGGCGATGGCCAGATCAGGGTTCAGGCCCAAGGCCTCGGTCGTCTGCGGGCCACGCACGAAGTGAAAGTCCCAAGTGCCATCGTGAGCATCCGGCTTTATGGTATAGCCACCATAGCCGGAGCCGACGACAATTTTTCGCGCGTCCTTCGGATAGCCGTGCTGGATAATCGAACCGATTCCAATGAACAGTTCGGATGCGTCGTCGTCAAAGAAACCGGCGGGCAGAAGGTGTGACCACATGGTCGCGTTCAGTTCGTCCCCAAAGTTGGGCGGATCGCCCTGAAAATATGTCAGTTTCATGCGGTCGTGTTCCCTTTGGTGGGTAGAAAACGGCGGAGTTCGCGCATCCGGGCGCGCGATAGAAGCAGGATCGCTGGACAGTAGATGACGACGGCCAGGACCAACTGGAGGCCAAGCTTTGTAGCCTGCCCCAGATCGGGAAAGACGGAAGGGACGGCAATCATGGCGGACGCCATCAGAGCAGTCGCCACCATGGGGTTTTGAAAACTGGCCAGATAGCTCCAGGCGCTCCGCTTCAGAAGGCGTGCGGTCATGGCCACAGACACCGGCCAGAAAAGGACGGTCTTTCCCACAAGCACAATCATCAGCGTCGGCAGGCCAAACCTGTAAGTCAGCAAAATGACGGCGACTGACGTGGTTTGTTGAACAAGCTGATAATAGAACCACCACTGAGGCTTACCCTGGCTCTTGATCAGCGCGGCCTGTACTACACCGATGCCCGCCAGCACGCCGACCACGCTGAATGCCTGCACCGCGAAGGCCGCGCCCGCCCATTTCTCGTCGAGCATCACAGCAAGCAGGTCCTGCGCCACGATGGCAAGGGCAACGAACATCGGCAGGCTGACAGCAGCCGATACGAAGGATGCGATTTCGAACGCCTGGGTGCTCTTGTCGGCATCGTCTTGCAACGCCGACAACAAGGCAAAAGTGACGGACGACAACGCCCCGCCGATCAGTTGCGTCAGCATGCTGAAAATCCGCTGCGCGAAGAGGAACAGGCCGAGGATCACCGTGCCGCCAAACATGCCCAGCACCAGGTGGTCGAGTTTGATCGTCGACAACATCCGGTCTCCGGACAGGAATGCGCCATTACCGAACAGATCCCGAAGGGCAGCCCAGGTAACGGACAGTCCGGGCTTCCAGCCGGACACCCAATAGGCCATCGCGCAGGTTACAAGACTGGCCGTGACCTGACTGCCGACCAGCGCCCAGTATCCGAACCCCGCGACCAGCATCGTCAAACAGATGACAACGCTTACCATGGTCGCCACAGCAGTGCGCATCGCGATCAGCTTGAATTTCATCGACCGGACGATCATCGCGTTTGGCACGGCCGAGGCGAGATCCAGCGGAATGCGAAGTGCCAGAACGGGCAAAATAATCGCAATCGCAGGGTCGCCGATCAGCTTTGAAATCAAGTCTGCGCCGAAGACGAATGGAATGAATGCCAGCACTCCAAATCCCGTCGTCAGCCAGAAAACGCTGTCGGCATGGGATTTCAGCAACGTCTGGCGCTGAATCAGAGCTTCGCCGAAGGCCAGTGGAGAAAACGCCACGACCGAAACCACGATGCTGCTGGCCAACCCGACCAGTCCGAAATCCGCAGGCGACAGAAACATCGCGCTGACAAAGAAAACCACAGCGGAACTTACGGTCGGAATAAGCGTCTGCAATGACGACCACAGCACGCCGACAATGGCCGAAGCAGAGCGTCCCGTGGTTAGATGCGGGTGATAATCGTCCGCAGGGCCGAGTGTCGGTGGTTTTGCGATGTCAGCCGGAGTGCTCATATCCGCACAATCAATTGGACGGTGATGCTTCGGCGGAGGAGTCCAGGTCCACCTCGACAACATCGCCGGGCATGAGCACAACGCTGGGGTCGCCCACGAAAGGTGCTGGATCGTCCCCGCGTACACGGGTGATCGTATAGCTGGTCGCGGCCGTTGACGGATCGAGCGCAGGAACCTGGCCGATTTGTCGGCCCGCGGCTGCTGCCAAAAGGTCGTATTGCCCGTCAAGCTTCGCCTCGATCCCGGCGATGCTGGTGTTGACCTGCTGCAAGGTCATCGCATTCTCCTCGTTGCGAACAGCCTTCAGCAGACCCTCGTTGCGCTCGTATCCCTGCATTTCCTGTCGCGCCGAAAGGATCGATCGTTCGATATCGAGCAGGCGACTTTCCAGCTCGTTCACATAGGATGCCCGTTCGAAGACCCGTGTCGATGCGACCAGTCCACGTTCGGCCAGCTGTTCCTCGCGTTGCAATTCGGCCTGTCCGGCTTCGAGCTGTTCGCGATTGGTTGCAAGCTTGTCCTCCAAGACCCCCAACGCATCTTCTAGGGCGGTTCGCGACCGCGCCAAGGATGTCACTTCGTGATCGTAACGGGTGTTTCTGGCTTGCAGGATCATGGATTCCGCCTCGAGCGCGACCGGATCGAGATCGGAATCTGAGGTTCCGAAATTGGGGTCCCCGTTGATTTCCGCTATCAGCCTGTCGCGCTTTGCCGTCAGGAATGTCAATTCTCTCTGCAGGAAGCTGATGGTGCCGCGTGCATTCAGATAGTTCCGTTCCTCGCCGTCGAGCGCTTTGACGCCAGAAAGTCCACTGGCCAGTGTCACGGCCTTTTGCACAGTAAGGCCGGGCGCGTATTCATAAACGCCGGGCTGTTGTACGTCTCCATCGACATAGATCGGCGCATAACGCTCCACACTGACTGCGGCATAAGGGGTCTGGCCAATTCCGGTGAAAGGTTTCATGGCCTCTTGCAGCGCCTTCGCCACTTCGGTGGTCGTCATACCTTCAACCACCAACGAACCGGCGAGGGTCACTGCAATATCTCCATCGGCCCCGACCGGATAGCTACCCGAAAACTCATAGGTATCCACGACTTCGGTCTTCCCGGCGTCCCAGACGGTAATCTGGATATTCAGGGTGTCGTTGATACCGATGCGATAGACTTGGGCCCAGCCCACAGTTGCCAGAAACTGCGCAACGATGAAAATGGCGGAGCAGCGGATGCGGTTTTTCAAGGGCATGATTTATCCAGAATTACAGTCCAGGATCAGTAAGACCCTTTGGACGAGATAACTGCGGGAACCGTTTTCGCCAGAATTGCAACATCCTGACGCATGGACCACTGCTGAACATATAGCGTATCGTAGGAAACGCGCTGTTCATAAGTCGCGTCACTGCGCCCGCTGACCTGCCAGAGACCAGTGATGCCTGGTCGTGTCTGAAGATAGAGATTGGCTGCCGCCCCATACATCGCCAGTTCGTCCCGGACCACGGGGCGAGGGCCAACAAGGCTCATGTCGCCCATCAGCACGTTGATGATCTGTGGAAGCTCGTCGATGCTGTAAGCGCGCAGTACGGCTCCGATACGGGTGACACGGGGGTCATTGCGAAGTTTACGGCTGCGGAGCCACTCGTTTCGCTCATCTTGGTGGTTGGCCAGATACTCACCGAGAACGTCATCACCGTTTATTACCATGGACCGGAATTTCCAGCATTTAAATACCCGCCCGCCATGACCGACGCGCGAATGCCCATATAAGATCGGTCCCCGTGACGTTAGTTTCACGGCAAGTGCGGCCCAGAGAAACAAAGGTGCCAGAAGGACCAGTGCAATCAGCGCGACAGCCAGGTCGAGACCTCGCTTTGCAGGGCCACCAAGCACTGTGTCCGCGCGTGTGATTCCGGTTGCGATCGACGTTGATTCAGACAGACCCTCTTTGACGAGGTTTCTCAAACTAGTGGATGGCATGATCTAACTCCTGTATTCAGAATCGACGTTCGCTTTTCCATGCTCTACCGGCAATTTTGCAGACGCAGCATTTCATCTATGATTTTTCATAAATTGGCGAAAAGCTGCCATCGAATGTGGGAGCGTGATTCTGAATTGCTCATAATTCATGCGTTTGGCAGTCAGGTTGCACATGCATAAAGAATGTTTCTTGATATAAATCAAAGTGTTAACGTAACGGATGTCTTGTTACCGTTAAAGTGACGGAAACCCGCCGACACTTCGAAAGTTTTTACTTACCGTTTAGGCAGAGTTACGCTTGAATCTGCACCGCAGCATTCCGATCCCTGCAAAGAGGGTTTTGCCTTGGTCGCATGATGGGACAATACTGACAGTTTTAGCGTCGAGCACGTGACGGGGACGGGTAAAATGCAGAACTTTGCAACGGTGTCTAATGGTCGGGCAATACTGCGTAGGTCAGGGAGGCACAGCTTCCGCACTGCGCCGACCAAGCATGAACCTGGCGAAACGGTACTACGCCAAAGCAGAGCCTTAGCTGCTCGCCGACAAAGCAGGCTGGAGCGCCACTCTGATTGCGTCAGGGACAAGCCGGAACTCGGTATCTTCCATAGAGAGGATACTGTCGGACATCGCCCTGACCGCGCCGCGGTCCAACCCGTCCAAAAGACTGATCAGCGCTTTGGCGGACGGTTCCTCCACCACGAACCCAAGGGAATTCCGTGCAACCTTGTTTCCGGTCTCGGTCCCGGCCACCGCAATGGAAGGGCAACCGAACCAGCTTGCTTCATAAATTCGGTTAGGCAAAAGCCAATCGGAATTTGCGCCGCGCTGCCAGAGGTCCTGCGCCCAGACCAGATCGCACCGGCCATAAACCTCGGCCAAACCATCTGGATACTCGTACGGGCCAAAGTAACTGACGTTGTCGCGCCGGTCGATTTGTTCGTCGAAGTCCGGCAAAGCATGGCGATGGACATTGCCATGGATTTCTATGGCGACCCGATCTCCGAAATGATCGGCGGTTTCCATCAGGAGGTTCAGGCTTGGCGCGCAGCGGATCGATCCGACCCAACCGATCGTCAGGGGCGTATCGGACGATCTGCTGCGCCGCATCGGCGGGCGGGGAATCGGATCTTCATCGAACCAGAGCTTGTTTTCCAGGATCGCATACTGCCCTTGGTAACCCTGTATCGCCTCGAAATAATGTCTCATGAAGCCCGGCGACGACACCAGCAGCAGTTGCACACGCGCCAACAATCGTCGTTCGCACCATCTCATCGCGGCACCGACGGCGTCTGGACGCGTGAACAGGCCGTGGATATCCAGGCATTCGTAAACCAAAGGCACATGACTCTGCCCGGTCATCCAACGCGTGATCCAGGCAATGATCAGCAGGTCGAAGTTGCGAGCGATGATAACGTCGGCTGTAGATAGCGCGTCGCGGCGTTGCATGACCCGGTAGATACCGCGCAGGATGCCGATCATCCGTCTGCCATAACGCTCGTTCTGCATAAGACCCAGGTCGATGTTGGGCCAATCCGGGACGAACGCAGTGTTCATGTTTTCCCGTCGGAAAGAGGCAGAGCGAACACGATACCCCAACGTCCTGAAGCTTTTCAGACGCCTGATCTGCGACGATTCCGTCAGGTCGAAGGCAAAGACGAAGATTTCGGTCAACGGTTGGTCCTTGCGGGCACGTGCATCTGCGCCGTGTCACTACACACCTCCGTCCCCGGCCCGCCACGCCCCTGCGGATTTCCAGCGGAAGTTCGCCGCCACGCGAACAAGGTCGCCGGGCAGTTCGCAGCCGCGCACTTATGCTCAAGTTTGGCGGTGAAGCCCGGTAGGTATCACCACGGCACGCTCCGGTGGCCATTCATTTGCGAACTGTATTGTCGACGCCGACATCTTTCACGACCAAGCCCCCAGCCGATCAAGAGGCACGTATTGCCTAGCCCCGACCGATATACGGCATGGCCGATGCCATCACGGTCATAAAAGGTACGTTCACCTCGAGCGGAAGTGACGCCATGTGCAGGACGGCTTCTGCGACGTGTCGAGCATCCATCACAGGCTCGACCTTTTCCGTGCCGTCGGCCTGCGGCACGCCGCGGGTCATCTTCTCGGCCATGTCGGTCAATGCGTTGCCGATGTCGATCTGCCCACAGGCGATGCCGAAGCGGCGGCCGTCGAGCGATAACGTCCGGGTAAGGCCCGTCACAGCGTGTTTGGACAGAGTATAGGGCGCGGAGCCGGGGCGGGGTACATGCGCCGAGACCGAGCCGTTGTTGATGATGCGGCCGCCCTGCGGCGATTGTCGGCGCATCAGGCCGAAGGCCGCGCGCGCGGCGAGGAACGTGCCACCGACATTGACGTCGAGAACCTGACGCCATTCAGCTACGGAAATTTCGTCGATGGGACGAGAGGCCACGTTTGTGCCCGCATTGTTGAAAAGGACATCGAGGTGGCCCCATTCCGCTTCAATACGCGCGAAGGCGGCGTCGAGCGCGTCCGGATCGGTCACGTCGCAGGGCAGGACCAGTGCATCGTCCGCATCGCCTGCTGTTTCGTGCAGAACATCGGCCCGTCGGCCCATGAGCGCCGTGCGCCAGCCACGGTCCAGAAAGAGGCGTGCGGTCGCGCGGCCGATGCCGCTTCCGGCGCCGGTGACAAGGATGGTCTGGGTCATGGTATCTCGCTTGAATGAGGGGCGGTGTAAGGGTCAGTAGAACACGCCGACCAGCCATAACGGTACGGCGGGTATATAAGTGACGATCAGCAGGACAAACACGAGCACCGCGATGAATGGAAGGTTGGTCTTCGTCGTAGCCCAAACGTCGGTCCTGGCGATGGAGCAGGCGGTGACCAGCACGCTCGCCACCGGCGGCGTCTGCTGGCCTAGCGCGATGTTCAGCGTGAGCAGGATACCGAAATGGACGGGGTCGATGCCGAGCTGATTGACCAGCGGCATGAAGATCGGGACCGTCAGGATGATCGCAGCCGCGCCGTGCAGCACCATACCCACGAAAAGCAGGAATACATTGATTATCATCAGGACGAGGAATGGATTGTCGGTCAGTGTCGTGATGGATGCCGCCAGTTTCTGTGGCATCTGCGTCTCGGTCAGGTAGAGGCCAAGAACGGCGGAAGATGCCACCAGCAGCATCACCACCGACGTCTGGAGCACCCCGTCGACCAGCGCGTTGTAGAGCTTGCGCAGGTTCAGCTCGCGATAAACCAGAAGGCCGATGACAAGCGCCGCCAGCACGGCGAGGCCCGCACCCTCGGTCGCGGTGACGATGCCACCAAAGATGCCTCCAAGGATGATTATAGGAAGCATCAGCGCCCAGACAGCCTCGCGCGTGGCGCGGCCAAGGCGGGACAGCGAGAAGCTCTCTTCGCGCGGAAGATCATAGCGGACCGCGAAATAATAACACATCCCCATCAGCAGCGAGGCCCCTATCAAGCCGGGCACGATGCCCGCCACGAAAAGCTGCACAATCGAAGTGTTCGACAGCGCGCCATAGAGGATCATCGGAATCGACGGTGGGATGATGATCGCCAGCGACGCGGAAGAAGAGGTGAGCGCCGCAGCGAAGCGTGGAGAATAGCCCTTGCGCTTCATCGCCGGGATCAGCACCGACCCGGTTGCCGCCACATCGGCTACGGCCGATCCCGAAATTTCGGCGAAGAAGAGCGATACTCCGACGTTCACCATCGCCAGTCCACCGCGCACGAACCCGATCAGAGCCGAGACGAAGGCGATGAGCCTGGTCGAGATGCCGCCAGTATTCATCAACGCGCCTGCCAGAATGAACAACGGAATCGCGATCAATGGAAAGCTCGTAGCGCCGTCGAACAGAGACAGGGCGGCATTCAGGAACCCCGGTGTTCCGTTCAGAAGCCAGACGCCGATCAGAGCGCTGGCAAGGATGGATACCGCGATGGGTAGGCCGATGGCGATCATTACGAACATCGACAGGAGTACGAAGGCTTCGGTCACGATCCGCGCCCCGCGCGCGATAGCTCTGCCTCGGCCCGCGCGATTTCCAGCGCGATCTCCTCACTCTCGGGATCTGCGCCCGCGCGCACGGATATCAGACGTT
>Ga0209634_1000734_pt1 | contig 24898 bp, 19 predicted proteins | sample LinPmetageLP40_FD_184043 | JGI IMG/M metagenome (GOLD analysis project Ga0209634, IMG submission 184043) | Marine viral communities from the Pacific Ocean - LP-40 (SPAdes) (version 2) | ecosystem: Environmental > Aquatic > Marine > Oceanic | place: Pacific Ocean | collected 2010-08-26 | reverse complement strand
TATAAAAAAATAAAATATAAATGGTTAAACGACAAAAAAATTAATTTTGTAGGCTCTGCTTCCTCGTGAAATATTAGGGGTGCTTAAATGATATGAAAATCTGTGATTACCTTTGAGATATCCATGAAATAACTCCTCGAAACCCTAGTTTGAAAAAATCAGTCACTAATCTGTCAATGGTAGGGCACAGCCCGAAGCCCGCCTGCATTCGGGCAGGAGTCCTAACATTATTTGAGATTCTTCGGCTGTCCCAGCCTCTGAATGACTTAGTAAATTAGATTTACCGTCTCTTTCCTTTTCACCTTTCCAGTATCCGTGTAAACGAACTTCTCCAGACAGTAAATCTCCTTGGGAGCATGATGATTCGGTAAAAATTCTTTGAGCGATTTCTTTATGTTTTCCAATCTATCAACCGCTATTTCTTCAACTTCTAAAATCAATACTACCTTCTCTCCAAGAGAAGAATCAGGAACTCCAGCAAGGACTAGATCACACTTCACACTTTGCTTATGAAGAATAACGCTCACTTGATTTTCGAGCCGCTCTGGATGAATCTTGATTCCACCAGTATTGATCACATTGTCTGCCCTTCCAAGCCATTCAAATCGGTTTTTCTCAATGACATTGACCACATCATTGGTGATAATGGTTTCATTATTAGTTAGTATCGAATTGATCGTCAAGCAACCACGGTCATCTTGTGCAATAGTTACCCCATTGAGTACTTCAAAATAGTCTGAAGCATCAGCTCCATTCATCCTCTTCAATGCAATATGAGAAACGGTCTCCGTCATGCCATAGGTTTCAAAAACAGGGCAGGAGAGTTGTTTGATTATTTGCGCTAATTCTGACGATACTGATCCCCCACCTACGATGACCGCTTTCATTTGATTCAGTTTGTGAATGCCAAAGCCTCCAGCCTCTATGATCGATTCCAATTGGAGAGGAACTACAGCCATGAAGTCAATTCTTAAACCCTTTGGTAGGTTGTCCAATGGGTTTGAGGATGGTTCTGTGATATACAAGTTTAGGTCATTGACCATTCCACGAACAAGCATCATTTTCCCTGCGATATATCCTGTATTGAGGCATACTAGTGCATTATCTCCGTTTGATAAACCCAATGCGGCAGCTGTCATTTTTGCACTGGCCTGCATTTGGGTTCTGGTGATTTCTATCGCTTTTGGAGTGCCAGTAGAGCCAGAGGTGTTTATTGTGAAAGACTCTTGCCCACTATTCCAAAGTTCACAGAATGTTAATGCATTTTGAAATGCCAAGCTATTGCCTTCATTACTAATTCCCTCTTTGTTGTTATAGTGCAGTTGAAATTTCACTTCACACGAAACTACATATTTGAAACATTAAGTAAAATGTTAAACACCAACTATTGTTTGAGGAAACTCATACAACAGCGACTGTAGAGAAGCTCTACTCCGTGGGGCTTCTTCTTTTTAAAAAGGATATCCTATCCCAATATTGAAAATAATAGGTTCAGTATTAGATTTAATATCAAAAGGAGCATCATTGAATCCATCAGTAAGAATAAATCTTTTTCCATCGGGTCGTGCAGGGTCATATACTTTGAGACCTGCATCAAACCTCATGATCAGAAAGACAAAGTCAAACCGCAATCCCAGCCCGGAGGCAATGGCTATTTCTTTAAAAAATCTATCTCCTTTGAATTGTGCGCCAGGTCTGGTATTGTCTTGGTTGATAGTCCAGACATTACCAGCATCAATGAAGTATGCCCAATCCACAAAGCCGAATAAGTTTCTGCGAAACTCTATACTGGTCTGTATCAATATTTCGCCAGGTTGCTCAATTTGATAGGAGATTGCTGTCCCCTCGTCATTTAGTGGTGTATAAGAGCCTGGCCCCAGCCGTCTGGGTCGCCAACCTCTAATTCCATTGCTGCCACCTGCGAAAAAGTTTTTTTCATAAGGTAGAATTTCATTGTCACTATAAGGTACTGCTATTCCCGCATTGAGCCTAAATGCGACACCAGCGCTTTTTGAAATTGGACTTACTTTACGGTAGTCTGCATTGAACTTTAGAAATTTGTAGGTCTCCAATCCTTGATCTTCTAGTAGCGATGTCGAAAATACATTCTGCGTGGTGCCTCCACTTTCCAAAAAGAGTTGCAGGTAGGAGGAGTTATGTTTGGCTAAGCCGTAATTATTAAAATTTTTAATCACAAAGAAAGACATACTACTTACAAAGGATGGCTCAAAAGCATTGATCAGGTTGCTGCCGTTGAGAGCCAGCGTATCAAGTCTGCCTTTAAATCCTTCTGATAATTCAGAGTCGATAATACTAACATCTGCAAACGAAAGATTATAAATGGTGTTGAGTGCTTTGCCCCAAGAATACGTAGTGGTGAAGTTGGCATTCTTTCTATTGTATTCCGGGCGATCGGTGATGGAGTAGCCTAGTGATAATTTGGTCTTTGGGTTAAGGTGTCCAAATTTTTCTCGTTTTATGCTTCTAATCGGCAGGATGAATTTTGGAAATATCAACGCAGCATTGATCCCCGCTTCGATACTCCTGTATACTTCATCAACCTCAGTGGCTGCTGCGACTCCCTCAAATCCAACTCTACCCGATAACTCAAAATTTTCAAGTCCACGGAAGATATTTCTTTTCTTGAATGTCGTATTGAAAAATGGACCGGGAAATCCCTGACTGACATTCACGCCAAACTCATTGGTCCATTGGTATCTAGGAAGTGGCTGGGTGAATATATTCGCAATGAAACGTCCATCAGTAGAATCGTAGTTGACATTGATAAATTTGAAGACGTCAAAGTTTGCCAACTGCCGCTGCGTATCAAACGTGTTTTTCTTGCTATATAAATCTCCTGAATGGAGAAATAACCTCCTGTTAATTACTTTGGGTTTGTAGAAGGGTGCTTGCGCAGTATATTGAGTGCCATTATAATTCTCGCTATATAGCAATGTGTCATTTTGAATAGGAGTGGGTTCATTGACAATAAAATTGACCGAATCAATAGTGAATTGATGATGTCTGTCAGAAGAAATTGGGTTTTTGATGACTGTTCGCACCGCTACCCGATGGTCCTTATAGGCTGTATCTATGTCGAAACTCACATATTGACGGCTGAAATTGTAGTAGCCATTATTTTTTAAGAATTCATTTATACCATCTCTTTCAGCGGTCAATGTATTTTGGCTAAAGTTGTCGGGTTTCCTGATCCCCGTGACTCTATCACTTAGCACATTGGCTACTGCAGAATCACCAATTTGTAGCAATACTGTATCGATCAGGTGTGGGGCTCCTTCTTCAATATTGTACATTGATCGAACCAGCTTTCCACTTTGTTTGGTAGAATGAGCAATGCGACTATCAAAATACCCTCTCGAATAAAGCGATAAATTGAACTTTTGAATCGTATTATTGGTAAGGTTACTGTCATATATGGCCAGCGGCTCACCCCACCTCATTAGTACATTACCTTCTTTGATCACCTTGTCTATTTTTAGTGACTTACGATTCCTTTTTTGAAGAAGTTTATTCTGCTTTTTTTGATTTGATGTTTGTGTTATTAGAGAATCATATTCAGTGATGAGCTCGTTCTTTTTGATGATCAACGCATTTTTGTCATATTTCTTAATTCCGGCCTGGTAAAACCATACATAGGGAGAAAAAGGAATAAGAGGGAACTGACGATTGGGGGTTTGGGCGTACAATTCTTCAAGTAGGTCCACATCCACAGATTTGTTGGCGACTATCTTCTGCTTATACAGCAATGCTTCATTGGGTTTGAGGTAGCGGGTGCCCAAACATCCTGAAAAAAGGATGGTAGTAAAAATCAGAAATACCAGTAACTTGCCCACATTCACAACCCTTCAAACGTTTTGATGATGATGATTACTAAATCAGCCTTAAAATTTATCAAATCCCTGCAATTAAAGAAAAACAGAATAGAACATCAATGTTTTTTGGTGGAAGGAACAAAAAGCGTGCAGGAGTTATTGACATCTGATTTTGAGATTGATCTAATTGCTGGTGTTTCCTCATATCTTGAGGAATATGCTGACAATATCAAAGGACTCAATATCAATGAAATAAAGACCAATGATATAAGCACTGTCAGTAGTTTTAAAAATAACAACAGTGTGATTGCCGTTGCAAAAATGCGAGAAAAATCCGAAGTAGAAATCTCTACTACCAACTATGTTTTGGCTCTGGATGATGTGCGTGATCCTGGCAATTTAGGAACTATCATCCGTATTGCAGACTGGTATGGAATAAACCAGATCATCGCCTCAACTACTACAGCTGACTTCTACAATCCCAAAGTGATTAGTGCTTCCATGGGTTCATTCTCTAGAGTCAAAATGTATTACGGTGATCTCCAATCTATGCTCCAACCATATGAGGGGAAAATATACGGTGCATTGATGGATGGTGTAGCATTGCCTGAAGTAACTTTCGCTACAGGCGGAGTCATTGTTATGGGCAATGAGTCTGTAGGCATAAGTCATGAAATACGAGAATTGGTGTCAGAGCGAATTACAATACCCAGATATGGATTGGCAGAATCGCTCAATGTGGGAATCGCAACAGCCGTCATCTGTGACCGAATGAGAAGCAATGTCGTTTAGTTAAGGATTTAGCTAATCACCACTGTCATTCTGAAACAAGTTCAGAATGACCTTAACTAAACGACATTGCCGGATGAGAGGTAACTAACCTCAGCCGTAGTTCTTCAATTCTTCCTCTAGTTCCTTTTTAGCTATTTCATAATATTCAGAAAATTCATTGATAATGGCTTCTATTGAAGACTTATCTGATTCGGGACTGATACTTTCAAGTTGTTTTGCCAATTCATGCATATCGATCAGACCCATTAGTTTCACCGCAGGCTTAACTTTGTGTGCTGTGCTACTTAGCTCATTCCACTGTTGATTTTTATAGTGGTCTTTCATTTCAGCAATTAGCTCTGGCGTGGATTCAATAAAGGAAATGACTAGCTCTTTGATGAAATCATGATCGTCATTACTCATTTTTTTTAAAAACGAGAGATCGATGATTTGGTTCTCAACACTGTCAAAGGATTGTTCTTTTTCTAATACTTTTACTGACTTGGAATCTGTGGTGTGTTCTAAAATAATATTATAGAGTGATTTCGGTAGAAAAGGTTTAGAGAGGTGACCATTCATACCGGCTTTTGTATATTTTTCCGGATCACCTTTTAGCACATTGGCCGTAAGTGCGATGATGGGTATCTTGTTTAGTGGGCTGGGAAAGTTCTGCCTTATGACTTTTGTGGCTTCCATGCCATCCATGATAGGCATTTGAATATCCATTAAGATCAAATCGTAGGGTTCTTTTTTGAGCTTCTCCGTTGCGATGTATCCATTCTCCGCAATGTCGAATTGACAATTCCACTTCTTTAAGATGTTTGCTGCATACATGCGGTTGATCTCATTGTCTTCGACCAGCAGAATTTTCACCGATTCCAATGACTCGAATTCTTGCTCAGATTCATTTATCTGCTCTTTTTCTATGACAAGATCTTTGTCTTTGCCCACTGTGTATGGAATAGAAAATGTGAAACGCGTCCCGTTATTCTCACTACTTGACACCTTGATTGTGCCATTTTGGAGCTCTACAAGCTGCTTGCTAATGGCAAGTCCCAGACCAGTGCCTCCATATCTACGCGTGACACTTTCATCTGCCTGACTGAAGCTTTCAAAAATTGTTTCCAATTTTTCTTCTGCTATGCCGATGCCTGTATCTATCACTTCAAAAGTAGCAATGAGTTCATTGCCTGCTTTTGAAGTGCAAGAGACATTGACTTGGATGCCCCCTTTGTAAGTGAATTTAAATGCATTGCTTATCAGGTTGATTAGGACTTGATAGAGTCTCACAGGGTCTCCAAGAACCACTATATCTAATTCATCCGCTACATCATATTTTAGATAGATGCCTTTTTCCTTAGTTTGATGCAGAAATGTATCGAGAATTGACTCAAGTTGATGCCTGATGTTGAAGCCGATTTTTTCAAACTTCAATTTCCCCGATTCGATTATTGAAATGTCCAAAATATCATTGATGATCACCTTTAGATTATCCGTTGATGTTTTGATCGCATTGATATACTTCTTTTGTTCTTCCGAAATGTCAGTCTCTGCCAGAAGTGTGATCATCCCAGCTATTCCATTGATAGGTGTTCTGATTTCATGACTCATATTGGCCATGAATCGTTCCTTGGCTTTTTGTGCCCTGAGAAGTTCTTCAGCGTCCTTTTTTCTTTGATTGATGTCTCTACAATCCAGTATTAGACCATCAATGCCTTCCTTGTGATTTAGATTTACAGAATTGAATTCCAGGTAGCTATAGGTGCCATCGCTCTTGAGGAATTTGAATTCTATATTGTCCACATATGGTTCAGAAATACACTGTTCAAATTGATTCTGAAACTCCTCTTTAGAATCTGGAAGTATATGGTCAAAGAAATTACGATCAATAAGGCTTTTAGGAGGATATCCCAATGCTTCCCGTACTGAAGGATTGTGATAGAGAATATTGCCGAAATAGTCCACCACGAAAATAATATCTGCACCGTCCTCTACTACCGCTTCGTAAAATCCTCTCTTGGTAACGTACTCTGCCGTGTCTGAATATCTCTTGCTCATATATTTTCTGCTTCCATTTCTTTCAAGTATCGATAGATGCTCGACTTTCCAATATCTAGTTTGGATGCTACTTTGCCAATATCATTGTTATACTTATCCAGATAGTGTCTGATTATCTTATATGAATAAAGCTGCATGGTCATCTCCTCGAATATGAAATTTTTCTCCTGAGATAAATTATTGAAAGTGATGTCGTTCTCTTGTATTTCACTTTCATCGGTCATCACTGCGGATAGTTCAATAATGGATTTTAGTTCCCTGATATTGCCAGGGAAGTTGTAGGTCATCAACTTTTCATGCGCTTCTTTACTTATGCCTATGATTCCCATTTCGTTTTCTTTGCAAAACTGCTTGAGTAGGTATTTGGCAATGATAATAATATCACTTCCTCTGTCACGAAGAGGAGGTAAGTGAATAGGTAATCCCAGTAGCCTGTAGTACAAATCTTCCCTGAAATTTCCAGATTTCACTTCTTCGGCTAGATTGCGATGTGTCGCTACGAGCACTCTCGCATCAATTTTAATAACTTCATTTCCGCCTATGCGACTCACTTCTTTTTCTTGCAATACACGGAGCAATTTGGCTTGGAGGTTGATGTCCATTTCTCCGATCTCATCAAGGAAGATAGTACCTCCCTTTGCTTCTTCAAATTTTCCAATTCTTCGTGTATTGGCACCAGTAAATGCGCCTTTCTCATGACCGAAAAGCTCACTCTCTATTAGATCCTTCGGGATTGCAGCGATATTGACAGTGACCAGTTTTTTCTTTTTTCTATTGGAGTTATAATGTATCGCCTTTGCAATTAGCTCTTTTCCTGTTCCTGTTTCGCCTGTTATAGATACGGTGATACTGGTTTTTACCGCTTTTTCGAGCAGTGAAAAGGTCTTTTTGATCTCCGTACTATTGCCTATGATGCTTTTTCCAAATTCATATTTTTCAGATATTTCTTCTCTGAGGTGATTGATTTCTTGTACGAGTGTGGCATTTTTCCGTGCATTGTTTATAGCATTGAGCAATCGATCTTTGGTTTCCTCGTCTTTGGTGATATAGTCGAATGCCCCCTGCTTGAGAAGCTCCACAGCTGTGCCTATCTTATCTTGTGCAGAAATAACAATGACATTGCTGGTAGGGGACAACTCCTTGATTTCGTTAAGTACTTCTTCGCCAGACATGTCAGGCAGCGAATAATCTAATGTGATAATGTGTGGATGTTCATGAAGTTTGGCAATACAGTCCTTACCTGTGCTGAAAAAAGTGACTTCAAAATCTGGATTGAGACCAAGTACATATTGAAGGAATTTCAAATACGTTGGATCATCTTCAACAACGAAAATCTTTAGAATATCTTTTTTATACATTTCAATAATATTTTCAATCTGGCAATGATTCTCAATATAAGTCTTAATTTCCAAAAAGACAGATGACACTAGAGATACTTAATTCGGGGGTGTTGAAGAATGTTGTAATTTTTTCTTCAAAAACAGTAGCAACAATTTTTTTCATATTAAATTTAAGACTTGAAAATAACAAAGAACCCTACTAGTTGGTGATAATTAATTGATTGGAAATTATGATAGCAGATTTTGAAAAACTGAACGAAGAAGAAGTAGAAGCAATGATGAAAGTGCCTCTATTAGTGTCTATATTGATAGCAGGAGCGGATAATGAAATTGACAATTCAGAAATAAAGAAAGCGGTAGATGTTTCCAGATCCAAGCAGATTCGAGCACGCAAGAGCTTGTTGGACTTTTACCAAGAGGTTGGTGAAAATTTTGAAGATAAATTGAAGATCTTGATTCAGCAGTATCCTGTAAGTTCGGAACAAAGAAACCCTGTGATCATTGACGAGTTGGAAGGCATTAATAGTATTTTACCTAAGCTGGACAAACAGTTTTCTAGTGAATTCTATGCAAGTATCAAAGACATTGCTAAGAAAGTTGCCGAAGCATCAGGTGGAGTACTCGGTTACATGTCTATAGGTTATGAAGAATCTAAGTTGATAGACCTTAAGATGATCAAAGACCCAGCGTCTTACTAATAATTTTTATCCAGATAAATGCCAGTAACTCATAGGAGTGATATCATTACCAATGCAATGATTCCTATTAGGCTGGTTTTTTTTATGTGGGTGATCTTCTTTTTAGAATTTGAATACCAAGTTCCTTTCAGCCGATACGGTATTCTTCCCCGTACAGAAGTTGGTTTGATTGGTGTCTTCATGGGACCTATGCTACATGGCAGCGTCCAGCATATAGTATCCAATACATTGCCGATCTTATTTTTGGGAACTGTCTTGTTTAATTTTTATAAGCCTATTGCCAAGAAGGTATTCTACTGGTGTTACTTGCTCACAGGTATCCTTGTTTGGCTTTTTGCACGCCCATCTTATCACATCGGGGCAAGTGGTTTGGTGTATGGGCTGGCTTTTTTTCTGATGTTTTTTGGTCTCTTCAGAAAAGACATGAAATCCATATTGATATCCATCGCCATTGTCTTGATCTATAGCGGACTGTTTTATGGTGTTTTCCCCAACATGACCAATATGTCATGGGAGTCTCACTTGCTAGGTGCTCTGGTAGGTATTGGGTGCGCTTTCTATTACAGTAGAAAGCCAAAAGCTATTCGATAACGACTGCCTCAAGAACCCTATAGTCACCGTCTATCTCCGTGGTGTCATACGGTATGTTGAGCAGGTCACTTATCATCGGGTAGATATGTATATTTTCGAAAGAGTTGATTTTTGATGATTCTCTGATATTTGGTCCTATTGCATAAAAAATGCCATGCATATCTCCATGCCTAGGGTCATAGCCATGAGTTCCTTTATCGATAGCCTGACCTCTGGGACTAAATATATTGGGAGGATTGGCAATCAGAAGCATGTCCCCAATACGATCATTGTTTTGAAAATGATATTCAAATGGGATCTCACTTTTCATATAAGTACTGTACCGTCCTTTTTCGTTGGTTTTCAAGGTGTCATACATCCGATTTACTTTATTGCTATCAGCTGAATAGATCATAAGTAGTGCATCTCTGTAGATATGATTGACATGCTCCAGTTGAATGAAGTCCTCGTAGTATATGGGCTCTTCAAAGTTAGTATTGGTCATACCATGATCAGATACGATCACCAGATTTACAGGAATGTCGAGTTGATTTATTTCATTTCTTAGTTTACCTATGTTTTGATCCATTTCTAAGATGGCATCTGCCAACTCTGGAGATTCTGTACCAAAGTCATGTCCTGCATCGTCCACCAGAGAATAATAAGCATTTATTAGTTGCGGACGATCTTTTTGGGGTAGCTTCAGCCAGGAGATTATTTGAGAAGTAATGTTTTCACTTTTGATTTTACTGTCAAATTTCTTGTAATAGTCAGGTCGATGTCCTTTGATTTCAGCCTCAGAACCGATCCAAAAATAAGTGGCAGTTTTTAGGTCTTGTTGTTTTGCCAAAACCCAAAGAGGGGTTCCTCCATACCAGCTACCGTCTTGTACTTTGGCACTCTGATTGGACATATAGTAGTCATTACGATCAGGTTCGTAAAAATAATTGTCTATAATTCCATGATTTTCAGGATACAATCCAGTGATGATGGAATAGTGATTGGGGAAAGTTTTGGAAGGGTAACAGGGAATTAAAGAAGTCGCACTTGCGCCTTCACGAGCTATTTGCAGTAGATTGACTGCCTGAAATTTTTCAGCATAGTCATGCCTGAAACCATCAATAGATATAAGAATGACATAGGGTTGTTCCTTGTTCTCCTCGCAAGAGAGGAGTGAGAGAACAGCAAATAGAAAGAGAATAGGAGACTTGAATTTCATTGAATAAAGTAGGTGGGGTATTCAAGTGAACACCACACCATATTTATTAATCTTCAGTAATAGTGATCGATTCTATTTTGTCTCCTTGAGTGATGTCATCCACGATATCCACACCTTCAGTTACCTTTCCAAAACAAGTGTGATTCCTGTCAAGATGCGCAGTATTGTCTCTGCTGTGGCAAACAAAGAATTGGCTACCGCCAGTATTTCTTCCTGCATGCGCCATAGACAGTACCCCTCGATCATGGTGCTGGTTTTCACCATCTAGCTCACAGTCGATAGAATACCCTGGTCCCCCAGCTCCTGTTCCATCTGGGCATCCGCCTTGTATTACAAAGTTGGGAATGACGCGATGGAAAGTAAGTCCATCGTAGAATCCTTCTTTTGATAATTTTACAAAATTAGCTACTGTTTTAGGAGCATCTTTTTCGTAGAATTCTACGGTCATCGTTCCTTTGCCTGTTTTGATCTCTGCTTTCATGTGTTTGTAATTTGAATTTTGATACCACTGCTACTCTACAAGTTTACAGCTATGGTTTGTATTGCTGCAAATCTATTAAAAATAACAATCGAAGGATAAATATTCTGTTAAAAGTCCAGAGAAATTGCTTTTAAAAAATGGACATTTTATGAGGTAATGTAATCCTCCAATAAATCATCTGTAGGAATCTTACCATTATCATAATAAAATCAGTGAGGTGGTAAAGATTTCTCCAATTTTTCTTCGATTTCATCTCAGCAAAATTTACGAAATGAACTGTGCTTAAAAACACGGTTTCGGGAAATAATTTAATCAAAGTCTTGATGCTTTTGTTGATGTTCTTCACCAATAAATGTGATCAAGAATCACAATACAGGGAAATCAAGAATACAATATCAATTACAAAGTCATTCCGTCAGGAATCTTTTCGATGATAAAAGAAGCAGCAGTCTATTGTTGAGGTAAAGATTTCTCCGTTGCACTGCGACTTACAATAAGTTAAAAGCGATTTCTCTGGTTAAAAGTTACTGTCGTCCGAGTAAAAAACGTACTATTATGTGTTTCTGTGAGAACAACACCCCTATAATCCCCTCAAGGGGATACTTGCGATTCTCCCCTTGAGGGGAGACACAGAGGGGTGTTTTTCATTGTGAAGTAAAAAGCTTGAAATTTGATAATAATCGAACTTTTTTGTTCCTTTTAAAATTTACTCGGATGACAGTAGTTAAAAGTCAAATGTCAATTGAAGACTTTTGTCTTTATCGGTTACTTCTCTTTTGAAGTTGGAAATAGAAATGCCCAGCAACCTTATTTTGACATTGGACAAATCCTCATGCTCCATAATATCTTCTACGATAGATATTATATCCTTTCGGTACTTGATTTCAAAGTCTGTAGTCTTGCTTCTTGTAATCTGTCGGAAGTCACTGAACTTGATTTTTATGGTCAGTGTTTTTCCAAAAGCATTGCTGGTACGCATGCGATTATATAAAGTGTCTGCAATTTTTTCTAGTGCGTTCATTACATCTTCTCGCTCGGTGAGGTCTTCCAAAAAAGTATTTTCTGCTCCAAGTGATTTTCGTTCTCTAAAAGGATTTACTTCCCGATTGTCTATCCCTCTTACGATATTATAGTAGTACACACCAGATTTGCCAAATCGTTTTTTCAATTCTGATTCCTCCATTTTTTTCAGATCAGCACCTGTATGGATGCCCAAATCGGTCATTTTTTTTGCCGTGACTTTTCCTATTCCGAAAAATTTACCGATCGGTAATTGTTCAAGAAATAGAATGACGTTCTCAGGTGGAATCAGTGTGACACCATCTGGTTTGTGAACATCCGAAGCTGTCTTGGCCAAAAATTTATTGACTGAAATACCTGCTGATGCGGTGAGCCCTGTTTTTTCTAATATTTCTTTTCTGATTGCCTTCGCAATGAGCGTGGCTGACAAAATCCCCTTTTTATTATGGGTCACGTCCAGGTATGCTTCATCAAGTGATAAGGGTTCTACCAAGTCGGTGTATTCATGAAATATAGCCCTGATTTGACTGGAGACTTCTTTATACACCTCAAATCTTGGTCGTACAAAAATAAGATGAGGACATTTTCTAGCTGCTATCTTTGAGGGCATGGCTGATTTCACGCCATACTTGCGTGCTTCATAGCTTGCTGCAGCGACCACTCCACGATCAGAACTTCCACCTACAGCTACTGGTTTTCCTTTCAGTTCGGGGAAGTCACGTTGCTCCACCGAAGCGTAAAAGGCATCCATATCTATGTGAATAATTTTTTTCATATTCTCAATACACGCATACGACCGTTTACATAAAAGGCATGTGAATAAGTTAATATTAATACGATATTATTATCTATTAAAACGAATCAACTATTTATTAATTAAAAAAGGAGGACTACTTTGAAAAGACGTGATTTTGTACAGTTAGCAGGGCTGGGAGCTGGAGCCATGATGCTTCCCTCTGTTCCGATATTCGGTAATAACATTGATGCCGAACAACTACTTATTCCCGGAATGGAAATAGGGGTGAAAAAGCAAATGGCCGATGTGGCGCTTAATACGGCTCGCTCTATGGGAGCTACTTATGCAGATGCCAGAATAGGAAGGTATCTAAATCAATACGTATTCACCCGAGAAGATAAAGTCCAAAATGTAGTCAATACAGAATCGTTTGGAATAGGTATTCGCGTGATTGCCAATGGCACTTGGGGTTTTGCCTCAACAAATAGTGTGAGTCCGGATGGTATCAAAAAAGCAACCGAGCAAGCTGTAGCAATCGCTAAAGCCAATTCTAAAATACAGAAAGAGCCTGTTCAACTTGCACCAGTCAAAGGGCATGGCGAGGTAAGTTGGAAAACACCAATCGTAAAAGATTTCAAAGAGGTGCCTGTATCTGAGAAGGTTGAATTATTGCTTACTGCAAATGCAGCAGCAATGGACAATGGAGCCAACTTTGTAAACTCTGCATTATTTATGGTGAATGAGCAAAAGTACTTTGCTTCAACAGACGGATCATATATCGATCAGGATGTGCATAGGATTTGGCCAAACATGCGCGTAACAGCTATAGATAAGTCCAAAGGCAAATTTAAGAGCAGAGGAGGACTAAGTGCTCCTATGGGGCTTGGCTATGAATATATGGATGCGGATCCTGCAGAGAAAGTAGAAGGTCCAGGTGGTGTGAAGCTATATAGAAATAGCTATGACCTCGTAGAGGATGCCATTGAGTCTGCTAAGCAGGCCAAAGAAAAATTATCGGCTAAATCAGTGGAGCCGGGCAAATACGATTTGGTATTAGAACCAAACCACTTGGGATTAACCATACATGAGTCTGTAGGTCATCCACTCGAATTGGATAGGGTGTTGGGTTATGAAGCGAACTACGCAGGTACAAGTTTCGCTACTTTGGATAAGTGGAAAACTAAGAAATTTGAATATGGAAGTAAGCTGGTCAATCTCGTTGCTGATAAAACACAATTGGGATCTCTTGGCGCAGTCGGATACGATGACGAGGGTGTGAAATGTAAGCAATGGGACTTGGTTAGAAATGGCGTTTTGGTCAATTATCAAGCAATTCGCGACCAAGTACATATGCTCGATCAAAATGAATCTCACGGATGCTGCTATTCTCAAAGCTGGAACGATGTGCAGTTTCAAAGAATGCCTAATGTATCATTAGAAGCTGGTACTGAAAAGTACTCTGTGCATGACATGATCAAGGATGTTGAAAAAGGGATTTACATTGTAGGTCGAGGATCATATTCTATAGATCAACAACGGTATAATTTCCAATTTGGCGGAACAGTTTATTATGAGATTAAGGATGGAGCAATTGTAGGGATGCTGGACGATGTGGCGTACCAGTCTAATACCAAGGAATTTTGGAATTCTTGTTCTAAGATTTGTGATAAGGATGATTATAGAATGTTTGGGTCATTCTTTGACGGGAAAGGGCAACCTTCTCAAATAAGTGCGGTGTCACATGGTAGTTCAACTACAAGATTTGATGGTGTGAATGTGATCAACACAGGAAGAAATATTTAATCTTTAATAACTTAGAAAGAATACTAAAATGGCAATATATTCAAAAGAAGAAGCAAGAAAAATCATGGAGAAAGCACTCAGCTTTTCCAAGAGTGATGCTTGTGAAGTGAATTTGACTGGAAGTGAGAGTGGCAATATCAGGTATGCTCGAAACTCAGTCTCTACTGCAGGTCATCGCTCAAATCAGACACTTGTAGCACAAGCGAATTTCGGTAAAAAATCAGGAACAGCAACAATTGATGAGTTCGATGATGCATCCTTGGAAAAGGTAGTAAGAAGAGCCGAGGAACTAGCGCAGTTATCTCCAGAGAATCCAGAATTTATGGAACCTATGGAGCCTCAGGAGTACTTAGAATCTAAAACATTCATCGAAGGCACGGCCAATATTAAGCCAGAGGATCGAACTCAGATAGCGGCAGATAGTATCGAACCAGCCAGGGCTAAAGATGTAACTGCCGCAGGATTTCTCAATGATTCTAATGATTTCAGTGCAATGATGAACTCTAAAGGTTTGTTCGCTTATAATAGATCTACCAATATAGATTTTACCGTTACCATGCGTACCAATGATGGTACAGGTTCTGGATGGGCAACCAGAGAAGCCAATGATATAGCAAAGTTGGGTGCAGGTGAAGCTTCTAAGAGAGCTATCGACAAGGCAGTGATGTCTAGAGAAGCGAAAGCAATAGAGCCTGGAAAATACACTGTCATACTTGAGCCTGCAGCATCTGCGCAGCTATTGGGTAATATGTTCGGTTCATTTAATGCGCGTAGAGCAGATGAAGGACGGAGTTTTATGTCAAAAGAGGGAGGCGCAACAAAGCTTGGAGAAAAGATTGTAGATGAAAGAGTCAATCTTTGGTCTGACCCTCAACATCCAGATGTCCCTTCGGCTACATGGTCTGGTAACGGTCTCCCTAGAAAGAAAATGAATTGGCTAGAAGGTGGCGTGGTTAAGAATTTGTTTTATAGCCGATTTTGGGCAAAAGAAAAGGGAGTTGAACCTGTTCCTTTTCCAAGTAATAGTATTATGGATGGTGGAGATACCTCTCTTGAAGATATGATCAAAAGTACCAAAAGGGGAATCCTGGTGACAAGATTATGGTACATCCGTACTGTAGATCCTCAAACTTTATTATACACTGGATTAACTAGAGATGGTACGTTCTTTATTGAAGATGGGAAAATCAAGCACCCTGTAAAGAATTTTAGATTCAACGAAAGTCCGATCATTATGCTTAATAACCTCGAAAGTCTTGGTAAGCAAGAAAGAGTCAATGGAAGGCTGATTCCTTATATGAAAGTGAGAGACTTTACATTTACTAGTCTATCTGATGCAGTATAGTATCTGAATTGAGTAGTTTAGATGGTTCTACCACGAATTTAGTGGAGACCGCATTTTATAGAAGGTAAGCACTAGAGTTTATATTCTAAGAAAAAAGTCTATTTGGTTAGAATGAAATGATGTACCTATCTAGGTAATGAAACTGTCCAACCGCAAAGTGCGCTATGCCTTACGCAAAGGTCGCAAAGAAAATCCTTGCGACCTTTGCGATTCTATTGCGTTCCTTGCGGTTAAATGGTATTGTCACTTTTGAGCATATAGCTGTGTACTTATGAAGCATTCAGAACAGTAGAAACCACAAAAATAACAGTAGAACCGTTAAGATAAAAAAACCTCAAGTTTACTTGGGTTTTTTTATACCTAATAATTGCCGCTGGTATAAAGGTGTTTTTACTCCAAGAATAGTTGTCGCAACTTGTAAACAGATTGGTGTACATCAAAGAATGAAGAGAAACGGAGCATTTTTTTTTACGAGACTGCAATACGAATCTGGTGATTGGGATACAGATCAGCGCATGCCTTCCAATCTACTCAATTCATTAGTGGAGTACACCACTATTAAAGTCAATACAACTGAAAACATCATTCCTTTGAGCAGTGATGAACTGTTCAATTGCCCTTTTTGCTATATCAGTGGGCACAAGTTGGTGCAGTTTACACAAAAGGAGAAAGCTAATTTCAAGAAGTATGTGGACAATGGAGGGTTTGTATTTGCAGATGACTGCAATCACGATATAGATGGACTTTTTGCCAAATCGTTTGAGAAGCAGATGGAGGATATCTTTGGTAGAGCAGCACTTAAAAAGATCCCAAACAACCATAGGTTATATAGTTCGTTTTTTGATTTTGATGATGGGCCACCGACCACTTCTCAGGAGCTGAATGGATGGGGAGACGATATTGTCCACGACTATCTAAAAGCGATAGAGGTAGATGGACGAATAGGGGTGTTGTATAGCAATAAGGATTACGGGTGTGAATGGGATTATGATTTTAGAAACAAACGATGGTACAAGATCGACAATACCAAGTTTGCAATCAATATTGTAATCTATGCACTAACTTCATAATGAGATGATGTGTTGCAGGTAGTCATAAATATACCTATCCAACTGAACAACTGATAACTAAATAACTGACAAACTTAGTGCTATGGAATTGAATCAAGTCGAACAAGAGGTGAAATACTACTTCGATAAAATACAATCTCTCAAGGAGGAGATCAGCAAAGTAGTCGTAGGTCAACATGAGGTGATTGATCAAGTAATAATAGCCTTTTTGGCTGGAGGACATGCGCTGATAGAAGGAGTGCCTGGTCTTGCGAAGACATTACTGATCAAGACACTATCGGATGCCATTGAAGCAGACTACCACCGCATCCAGTTCACTCCTGATTTGATGCCTTCTGATATCATTGGTACAGAAGTTTTGGAGGAAGATCATGTATCAGGGAAGAAGGTATTTGTATTTAACAAAGGCCCAGTTTTCTCAAATATTTTGCTAGCAGATGAGATCAATCGGACGCCTCCAAAAACGCAAGCAGCACTGCTAGAAGCTATGCAGGAAAGAGAAGTGACCTATGCGGGGACTACCTATCCAATGAAAAAACCCTTCTTTATCCTGGCGACACAGAATCCGGTCGAGCAGGCAGGGACTTTTCCTTTGCCAGAAGCTCAGCTTGACCGATTTTTATTATATATCAATATTAATTATCCTACTGAGCAAGAAGAACGAGAAGTACTCAAAATGACGACATCAAGTAAGAATGCGCAAGTCACTCCAGTGATTTCAGGAGATGAAATAGTGAAGCTTCAATCTTTGGTGAGAGAAATTCATATCAGTGATGACTTAATTGAATATGTCAACAAAATTGTCCGATCAACCAGGCCAAAAACAACCAATGTGGAATTAGTGAAAAATGGTGTACAATGGGGTGCTGGTCCCCGGGCAGGACAAGCAATGATATTGACGGCCAAGGCACGTGCAGTGACGCATAGTCGACTCAGCGTAACCAAAGAAGATATAGTAGAAGTGGCTTATCCAGTGCTCAGACATAGAATATTGATGAATTATAAATCTATGGCGGAGGGAACAAAAGCCGATGATGTGACCAAACATCTACTTCACCAAATTGATATTCCCTTGAATGGAATCACATAGAGGTCATGAGCCTTTTACACGAGAAAAATTTGTAACTATCTGATAATAATAGGCAAACAGCTAATTTTTGTGAAATTTTAAAGTTGACTATATATAAATAAGATGAAATCGTGAAGTCGGATATCAGTGAACTATTAAAGCCAGAAATCATCCACTCGCTTTCGGGATTAGAATTGATCGCAAAAGTGGTGACTGAGGAAATGCTTCATGGTCTCAATGCGAGTAAGACACTAGGCGTAGGAGGAGATTTCAATCAATATAGGAGCTATCAGCCTGGAGATGATGCCAGACAAATTGATTGGAAAGTTTACGGTAGAACAGAGCGATACTATACGAAACTGACCGAGCGAGAAACACATGTGAGAGTGAAGTTCCTAATAGACGCCAGTGAATCGATGCTGCACGAAGAGATCGGTATTTCTAAAATGGACTACGCCAAAGTGCTTGTGGCATCTTTGGGATATCTCACACATTTACAGGGAGATGCGTTGGGTCTATTTGCACTTAATGAATCACTGCTTTCCTTTCCCGTAAAGACACACCAACAGTACAACCATTTCTTATATCAGCTTGATCAGATAACACCCTCAGGAAAGTGGGTGAATGATCCTGCAACTGTTGCTCAAATTCACAATCCTAAAGAAAAGGAATTGATCGTGATGGTTTCAGATCTACACGAGTATAATCACGAGATATATGATGTCATCAAGCAACTGAAGACGCAAAAAAACGAAGTTCTCGTCTTGCTGATTAGCGGCAATGATGAGCGTTATTTCAATTATACCGGAACAATTATGTTCGAAGAATTGGAGTCTAATCGAGCGATTAAGGTCAATGCGAGTGAACTCAAATCAAAATATATTGAGGAAGTCGATCAACATATAGAGACGGTTAGAGATGATCTTTTGAAAGGAGGAGTGACGCTCCAAGAGTTTATTATGGGAGAGGATTTGGGCAAGACACTTCATTTGTTTTTAAGTAAAAGGAAATTCCTCAACTAGATGTTATTTGCCACACCATACTATCTATTGGCACTCTTGGGGATCATGGTGCCTATTGCCATCCATTTATGGAATAGGAAAAAGGGAAGAATCATCAAAGTAGGTTCAATAAAATTGCTGGCTGAATCCGATACGTACAAGATGAGCAGTATCAAGATAAGTGAATGGCTGCTGATGTTTTTGAGAATAGCTCTTATTGCCCTTTTGGCATTACTTCTAAGTGGTTTATATCAATGGTCTGATGCAACTGCTAATCACAGCATAACTGTATTGGTGGATAGAGATTATTTGGATCACCCTGATATGGAACAGATTATCGATTCTATGGATGATTCGTATGATCTCAAACTTTTCGAAAATAATTTCCCCAGCATACAGGACCAGGTGTTTGATGAAGTCAAACCAGATAAATGGAGTTTGACCGATCAATTGGGCATGCTTCATTCGGATAGCATCGTGATATATGCTCCTTTGAATATTCGAAATTTTCAGGGTCGATTTGAGACACTTCCACCTTATGTTTCATGGATATCATTGCCTCAAAATCCGAATATTCCATTTGTGAACAGTGCCACTTGGCAATCTGAAGATAGTATTCTACTGGTATTGGGTATAACCAATGATGACTTCTTGAAATATGAGAAGCTTGTTGTTTCGAGAAACCAGCCAAATGTGCTTGGAAGAGAATTCAACATAGATGTTGTAGATAGTTCTTTGTGGTTTTCTGATACTCCAGAGAATGTTGTTTTGATATCTGACAAGCCTACTTATAAAATCGGGATATATGCTTCCAAGGACTATGAGCAAGATGTGAAATATGTAGAAGCAGGTTTTGAGACGCTGTCTCGCTATATAAATGCAGAATTTGAAATCAATGACTATCAAAAAGAGATGCAATATGATATGGTCGTATGGCTTGCGGATGATGCATATGAAAAGATTGAAAGTGAAATAGTTTTGAAGTTGATTGAGGGGGGAGAGCGCAATGAGCTCGTGTCTAATACAGATAGCGGGATTTATGAATTAGCTGAGCGGATCAACCCTTATTTTTCGCAGGAATCGACATTGTTGGCATTTCCAGAAGCACTTTTATTCATTGTCAACAATGAATTGTTGCAGTCAAAAGATAGCTATATTAATGATCAGCGACTTTTGGATGTCAGGCAACTCTACGGCAAATCATCGCCATTAAACAATTCATTTTCAAATGAGAGCGAAAAACAGCTAATGGATCAATGGATTTGGATTGTTTTTTTGCTCCTATTTTTGACAGAACGCAGTGTATCACTGATAAAGAATAGCTAATCTATTGGAAAAGGCGGTATCACATAGAATCAATAAGTACAGGTGGAGATGGTTGATTGCCTATCTTGTAGAGACCATATTATTGAGTTTGGCAATATCCTGTGTTGCCATGTTGATCTCGGTTTTTCTGCTACCTGATCAAATATACCTTGTCGCATTAATTTCATTTAACGTAAGCCTCGTCATCTTATTCCTTTCGAGAGGATTTAGGAAAATATCAACTCCTAATGTATTGAGACTGCTAAGTACTCAAAATCCTGATTTGCAGTATAGTGCTGATTTGTTGACACAAGAATCTACAACGCTATCAAGGCTCGAAGAGCTACAGAAGGATTATGTAACGAATATCTTGATGGGAGAGCAGATGAAATTTTCATTCCCCAATAGGTTGAAGATAGTCATGATTGCCACTATACTATGCTTCGGGTCGTATCTAGCCGCTCTATATATAAATGATCACATCACACTACCTGATGCTGTCAATGCTGCTTCTCAAACTGACGAAGTCATCACGACAATTTCGACTTCTAAGAAGACAGGAGTAAAAAATATGGAGATTAAAATCTCTCCACCCAACTATGTGAGACAAGACACACACATACAGCACACTTGGGATATAATTGCTGCAGAAGGATCAACAATACAATGGCAAGTTGATTTTCATGAAGAAGTGGATCATGTGGAAATAAAATTCTCGGATAAATCGCTGCTTGCTTTTGTGCAAAGAGGAACAACTTATCTAGCGAGCTCAAAGGTTAATAACAGAATGTTGTATGAGTTGATCTACCGCGATGCTGATGGTAAGGAAGTCTATAGTGATTTTTATAAAATCGATATTGCATATGACAATCCACCAACACTACATGTAAATGGAATAGATCAGTTCTCTGAACATGAATATGGAGGCACTAACCAATTTGATATTGAAGTAGCGATGTCCGATGATTATGGAATATCAGATGTGTATATGATTGCCACCATTGCTCAGGGTACTGGCGAGTCTGTGATGTTCCGTGAAGAAAAAATACGGTTAGATGGCAAGATCAAGCCCAATGTGAAAAACGCAACATTGCCCAAACATCTGAATCTAAAAAATTTCGGTATGCAACTGGGTGATGAGCTTTATTTTTACGTAGAAGCCAAGGACAATTGCTCATTCAAACAAAACACCACTAGAACGGAAACATATATCATCTCAATTAGAGATACTTCCACATATGTATCTGATCTGGAAGGTGGACTCGGAGTAGATCTGATGCCAGAATATTTCCGAAGTCAACGGCAAATAATTATTGATACAGAAAAGCTCCTGAAGAATAAATCGAAAATGGTTAAACATGATTTCAATGCCAGAAGTAATGAGTTGGGCTTTGATCAAAAGGCACTAAGGCTTAAATATGGACAGTTCTTGGGTGAGGAGGATGAGTCGGGGATAGCCATAGAAAGCACCATAGAGCAAGCAGAGGAAGCACTTTCAGAAGAAGAGGGTGGGGAGCAAATAGATGCGCTGGATGGGTTTAAACATGATCATGACAATGAAGACGAGCATGACCGTGTCAATGAAGGTGAAGAGCAAGAAGAAGACCCTCTGGAAGAATTCAAACATGTTCATGATTCGGAGGAGGTGGCAACTTTTTTCTCCAATACATTGAAAGGTAAATTAAAGGCGACCATGGCATTGATGTGGGATGCAGAATTGCATCTGAGACTCTATCAGCCGGATAAATCACTGCCATATCAGTACAAGGCACTCAAGCTTATTAAGGAAATAAAGAACCATGCAAGAGTGTATGTTCATCGCATAGGCTTTGACCCACCACCGATCAAAGAGGAGGTGAGATTGACAGGAAATTTGTCTGAAATCAGAAACAATAATTTACAGGAATACGATACAGCTATAGATTATCCTGCTATAAGAAAAGTCATAGGACTGATTGCTAACAAGAATATTACTCTTTTGACAAGTACCGAACTTCATGAGTCAATCCAACAAGCTGGCAATGAATTGGCGCAAATTGCCATTGACAATCCCGGCAACTATATTTATGCGCTTCAAAAATTGAGAGATTGGATCAACGGAGAAGCGCTTGATCGTAAGTCACTCATTTCTTTGCAAAATGCACTGATTAGATCACTGCCCAAATCAGAGTTGTTTACAAGTCGTGAAAGTGGAGATATTGATCCATTGACTAAAACTTATTTGCAAATTCTCGAACAAAAATCATCTGCGAATGAATGATGCAAAGTTGATTTTTAGTGGTTGGGCAGATCATGGGTATTTGTTTATACTATTTATAGTAGCTATCACTGCAATCGCACTATACGATTTTTTCGCTAAGAAGCGCAAAAGGAGATATGTACGATTGATAGGTTACGTTTTTATTGCGTTGGCAATTTCTGGATTGATACTCATACCCAAGTACCGAACGACACAATCAGCTGATCAGGTAATACTGCTTACCAAAGGATATAGACAAAGTACATTGGACAGTTTGCTGCTTAGTAACGGCCAATTGAAAGTGTATCAGATGAATTCCGCAAGACAACCGTTTGATCATCAACATCAAACAATCCGAGATATATATGAACTCAATATGTTTTCTGATAACATTGACCAAATTGAATTATTAGGAGAAGGCCTAAGATCATATGAACTGAAGGCTCTTGATCGGTATGCTGTGAATTTTTATCCAGGTGACATCCCTTCAGGAATTATAGATATCAAATTTGTTAATACCACGGAAGTAGAAAAAACTACTATTATAAAAGGAACGATAAATAGAGTGGGGGAGTCCAAAATAATTTTGGCTAATCATAACACGAAATTAGATTCTGTCCTATTGCTTGCGAGTGGAGATTTCACTTTTTCTTTGAATCCTAAAGCAACAGGAAGATTCAAGTACCAGCTTAAAGAGTATCTTGGCGATAGCTTGATAGAAGTATATCCGTTGCCGATTCAGGTAGTGCCTCAACAGCAGATTAAAATTCTTATAATCAATGATTTCCCCATTTTTGATACCCGATATTTAAGGAATCACCTCGTCAAAGGTGCTCATGAAGTGATTGTTCGCAATAGATATAGTCAGGATAAATTCAGTTATGCGCATTATAATACAGAAGATAAGGCACGTGTTGACTTAGCATCTGATCGATTGAAGGATTTTGACATCCTGTTTATCGATCACTTGTCTTTGCAAAACCTGACTAATCGGGAACTGCGCAATATATATCTGATGGTTGAAAAATATGGACTAACTGTTCTTTTGCAAAACATCAATAAAGTCACAAGTTTGTCCAGGTTGAAATTGTTTGAAGGGCTTTCAATAGTAGAAAGTAACGAGGCAAAATTTGTCATTCAAAAAGGAATATCGCTCAGCAGGTATCAATTTCAGGTATCGGATTCAGCGATTCCCATTTCTTCTGCACATAGTATAACTCCACTGGGAGGTTACAATTATTTGGGAATTGGTAAAGTGGGTGTTTTGTCATTTCAGCATTCATATGAATTGATTTTGAATGGATATCAGGAGTTGTACGCTAGCCTTTGGTATGATATTTTGCAACAAACACGTAAGCGGTCTGAAAAAGAATTTGAATTAGATTTTGAAGAAGACTTCCCAATTGTGCTATCTCCGCTCAAGGTCAAGTTTCGAGCAGCGACCAAAGAAGATTATGATATAAAGGCTAATGATGTCAAGTTAGCCATGAAGCAAGACCTACAATTGCCGAATAGATGGATTGGCAAATATTGGGCAACTCGTGAGGGATGGCATTTACTGTCTGTTGACAGCTCTAGATTTGGGAACTATCGATATGTTTATAAGGAAGACGATTGGGCTAGTATGAAGTCCAAAAGAAGAATTTCGCATACTCGATTGGCAGTAAAAGGGAAAATTGAAACTGCATTGCGATCTCAGAAATTTGCCTATAAAAAAGTATCTCCGTTGATCTTTTATATCATTTCTCTCATAAGTATTGCATATTTGTGGATTGAGAACAAACTATGAAACATTCCAAAAAGTTATTCATCTTATTTGCAGTGATCTTTTTCGGAGCGATGGCATACTTAGGATATGACATATCCAGCAGAACCACCTTTCCCGGATCGAAGCCTCAATTGAAAGAGCGATTGATGAACAATCAAAACGACACAACGCAGGTTGACTCACTTACAAATCAACAGTCTGAGCAAAAGTAGTTATTCCAAGAAGTGTCGATCCTTGCCAGTAAACTTGGGTGATTGGATAGACAGGACTTTCATTGGCGTATCTGAAGTGACTTTTACACTGTGTACGGTGTTTTTAGGGATGTTGATATAACTTCCTGAAGTAATGACAAGTGTAGGGTCTCCCAATTGCATCATGCCCGTACCTTCTAGCACATACACTTGTTCAGTATGCCAATACCAATTAACATTTATAATGACGCATATCTTCTTATGAATTTAATTTTGTGATGCGTTAAAAATGCTCCTCGTAGCGATGCTATGACTGCGCTTTTTGCCTTTCTCAAAATGAAATTCCTTACAGAATTTTTTACGCCCTTATAAACCTTAATT
>Ga0209634_1000732_pt1 | contig 24966 bp, 22 predicted proteins | sample LinPmetageLP40_FD_184043 | JGI IMG/M metagenome (GOLD analysis project Ga0209634, IMG submission 184043) | Marine viral communities from the Pacific Ocean - LP-40 (SPAdes) (version 2) | ecosystem: Environmental > Aquatic > Marine > Oceanic | place: Pacific Ocean | collected 2010-08-26 | reverse complement strand
TTAATCCATTTACATCTAAAGTTTGTGTAGAATTATTATAAGTAAAATTACCTTGGTCTTCTATATTTGTTCCTGATGTAGCAAAGGAAACTCTTCCTGCTGTTAATCCACTTGTTGTAACATTACCAGTTGATGAGCTTGTTCCAGCACCAATTAATGAACGCACCTCAGCAGCTGATATACCTGAATTCAATGATGGTGAAGTACCATCACTTAATATAGCTGGTACACCTGTATCAGTTACTTTAGCGTTATTAGCAGTTATATCAGATGCTTGAGTTGAGGATATAGTTGTTGTATTACCAGCTAATGCTGTAGTTGATGTTGTTCCTAAAGTTAAACTAGATGTACCAGCTCCAATGTCACTCCTTACTTCAGCACCAGTCCTATACATAACTTCTCCTGAGTTTGATACCAAAAATTTATCAGTATCAAATGTGACGTTTGTAATAGTACCTATATTAATACCTCCTCTAAAATATACATGATTAGAACTATAACCATAATAAAATACAACTTCATTTGTACCAGCATTTTTTCTATAGAAAGCAATTGTATCACTACTCTCTCCAGTTGCTGGGAAAGCAGGTGATCCATCACCATTGTAAAACATACCTCCACCATAAGTAGTTGATTGTCCTACATAAACATATCCTGTACCTTGAGAGTTACCATATGCTTCAAACCCAGCTTTATATCCATCTCCAGCTAAAGATCTAATAGCTCTATCTTGAGTAGCTGTTGTTGTTCCAGCCTCTAAGTTTGCGCCTGAAGTAATAAATACTGAAGTTGATGATATATCATTTATACCTGTCCAAAGTGCAACACCTCTTGTAGTTAAACGTGAACCTTGCACATTACCTACTTGTGTATTGTCAAGTTTTTGCCATGTATCTGTAGCTAAATCTGCTCTAATACACCAATCACCTATAGCCCAATTATTAGGAGTTGTGCCTGATCCATTTGGTGTAGCACTACCAGACGCACTTACTATATAGTAACTACCTGGTATGTGTGTTGAAGTTTGTGTTAAATCTGGAGTACCACCACCACCTAAACCTGAAGCATCCCATTCACTTACAAATTTTAAAGCTCCTGTTGTAGCTGTATTAATAGCTGTTTGTATTTGAGCCCCAGTTGCTAAGTTTGATGAAGAAGCACTAACTGTACCTGTATTAGCACTAACAGTTGGATCTGTACTGGTACCACCCATAGTTATAGTACTAGCATTACCACTTGTAACACTTGTTACTGTACCTACACCTGAAACAGCATTGTCTACATAAGTTTTATTTGCTGCGTCAGTTCCAGAACTTACTGTATCTACCCCTTGAATACGTCCTGTACCTCCAAGAGTAATGTCTCCTCCTGAAACAGTTAAATCTCCTACAAAAGTTGCATTAAATTGTTGATCTAGAATTAAAGTATTACTACTTGTTGTTCCATCTGTCTGTTTAAATATAAATTGACCTTGAGTACTTGCTCCGCCTCTAGTTTGGAAATTAGCGGTTGAACCAGATTGTGTTATTGCAAGTTCTTGATTTGCTACAGATGAATCATTTAATCTTATATAAGGACTTGCTTTATCTATTGTTATATTTCCTCCAAAAGTTGCGTTGCCTGTTGATCCATCAATAGTTAATCTTGTTGATTGACCAGCTCCTGTAGCACCTGTATCAAATGCTAAATCGCCACCATCTAATAATCTTAAAACACCTACCCCATTAGTTCCTGAGTTTCTTTGAAATGCTAAAAAAGGTTCTACATTTGTAGTAGTTCTTATTATTGAACCTGTTGATGTTGATAAACTTACTAAAGAAGAACCTGAAACAACTTCTCCTACCACATTAACCCCTGTGCTTGTTGTTTCAAACTTTTTTGCACCATTATGATATAAATTTACAGCACCATCATTTACTGCGTAAATCATATTTTCACCAGTATCACTTTGCAATCTTATTGCACCAGCACTTTTAATATATAAACTACCTGTTCCTGTTTCATCTATATAACTATTACTGCCATCGTGATAGATTTGAAGATCTCCATCATCACCAAATCTAGATGCAATACCATCATTATGGTACACTCCTAAAGCTGCTGTTACAATTATAGACCTGTTGCTGCCATCAAGGCGTAAATAAACTTCTTCTGCACCTTGACCATTGTCTGTTCTAAATACAATATCTTTATCATCTGCTTGATTTGTAATATATAAATCGCCTGTTTTATTTGTAATATAACTATCTGTAGCGTCATGATCAATTGTTAAATCATTGCCAGCTCCCCATTTTGCTGATACTTGGTCTCCGTGTTGCGTGTGATCATTAAATTGTGTTACGCCTGTCATTGTCCCACCGGCTAGTGGTAAGTAAACACCTACACCTCCTTGAGCATCTACGTAAGCTTTAGTTGTAAAGTTAGCAGCAGCAGTAGGTGTTATACCAGATACTAAACCTGCAAAAGTTGCGTTATCACCATCTAAGAATAAGGCATTATTAGAACCATTATTAGTTTGTAAATACATTCTTGCATTATTACTTACAACATAACTGTAATCGCTATGGATAGCTTCTAATCTTATTGACCTATTTCCTGCAGTAGCGTTTAAATGTGTTCTAACGCTTGTTCCAGTTGTATCTGTATTTTGGAATGTAAAACTACTTGTAGCATTTTGATTTTTTGAAGCAGTTATTGTTCCTTCAAAAGTTGCGTTTTGTGAAGAGTCTAAAGTTAAAGCAGTTAACCCGCTGGCGCCTGTTGCAATAACTAAAGCATTGTTTTCTGTACCATATATAATTCCTAAGTCTCCCTGATTTACATTTGACCAAGTAATACCAGGCCTTGCTGCTCCAGAGCCTTTAACTGTTAAACCTGTGTAATTAGAAAGACCACTAATAAGCAGGGTTCCTGGATTTCCTGATATTGTTCCTCCAGCAAGTGGTAAGTAAGCACCACCAGTTGCAGGAGCACCACCAATATCACTTAGTACTTGTGCTCCAGTTCTGTATTTAATCACACCATTGTCTGCAACTACAAACTTATCAGTATCGGTAGAGGCGTTTGTTATGTTATCTAATGAAAGATCACCATTTATAAGTACATCATTTGATATATAAGCATCTCCATTTACATCTAAATTATATGAAGGTAATTGAAAATCACTTGAAGGATTTATAAGTATTGCTCCTGTAGCTGAGTTATTTGTACCAATAGCAGAAACATTAACAGCGTGAATAAAAGATCCACTACCGTTTCCTTTGTGAGCAGATAAAGTTAATATAGATTGATTATTTGAAGCATCAGCTATTCTTGAGTAAATAGCATTATAAGTTAATGGAGTCCCCGAACCTGGAACCATACCATTCTTACCTTTGTATTCTACAACACCTAACGTGTCTGAGTCTGCAACAGCAGCATTTCTATATAACACTAAATCTGGTGCAGAAGAAGCAGATGTATCTGTAGAAGTTAAAACTATATTGTCAGTAACTCCTGTTGTAGAAAACGTTGCATTTCCTGTTACACTAAGATCATTAATAAACTGTATTGCCATTCTTAATAAATTTAATTATTATATGTTACTAACTGCTAATATACAAATATCCATTAACTACCCAATAAATGTAAGCAACACTTTATGAGTACTATCAGCAATTGTTCCATTAAATTTAACAATTAAATCATTAGAAGATCTTGTAATACCTGCATATACAGTTTCACCTGCGTTAGTTATAACTTCACATTTTACATCTTCAGCAGTTGCTGTAGAAAATGAATTAGTAACATCATATGTAAATGTAGTAACTCCAGTTGAAGTACTTCCACCTGTTAAAACAACTTTATCTCCTAAAGCTCCTTGTGCAGTACCTGTAATTGTTATTTCAGTTGCACTATTTCTTGTTAATGTAATACCTGTTCCTTCTGTTAAATTTACAGTACTATCTGCACCACCAGCTGTTCCATCTAAAAGTAATGGAACACTTGTTCCAGATTTTGCTTGAGCTTTTAATTCATACTTAGCATCTGAATTAGTAGTATAAGAAGGTACATCCCATGTATTATCTTTAGATAAAAATCTTGTTGCTGTACTTGAAGTTCCATCTACCGCTGTTAAATCTACATCTCCTATATCTATACTTCCTGCTTGTGCATTAAATACAGTTTCATAAGCTACATAAGTACCACCATTAGTATTAGTAAAATCAGTGACACCTTCATCAGACTGTACAATTGACCAATCAGCTGCATCTGAAGCATTAGCAGCTGCATCATCTACGGCTATAATTGAATCCCCTATATCTAGTAAAGGAGATGAACAATAAAAATTACCTGCTGTTGCAACTACATAGTAATCACCTTGTGTTACAGCTACTCTAGTACCTGCACCACCTGGACAGTTATATAAATTAGATCCTGAGTTACTTCCTGATACAATCGCACCCGTAGAAGCATTAAATGTTCCTTTAAACGTTAGACCACCCGAAACTAAACCATCAACATATCCTTTTGAAGCTGCATCTGTTGAAACTAATGGCGTTCCTGGTATTGTTACTTGATATCCAAATGAAGATCTAGTTGTTGCTGCTCCTGCATTAACTGCTATACTGGTTGTAACTGATAAATCATCAGCTAACTTAAATTCATATTCATCTTCTGTAGAAACATCTATTACTACTTGATTACTAAAACCCTTAAATTCTATAGAATCTTGAGTAACACCATTAGCAGATAAAATTAAAGTTGCATCTCCAGCAGCTTTATCTAATGCATATGTTGTATTTACATTTGGATTAGAAGGCATTGTAAATGTTGTTACCTCATGTCCTGTAACGTGTCCAGTTGCATTTGTTGTTACATCAGTATATGCATCAAAAGTTCCTCCAAATGTTAAAGTAGCAGTATCTGTAGAAGCTGAATCAGCTTGTGCAGCATGACCTATAGTAATATCACCCGTAGCTCCACCACCTGTTATTGGAGCTGTAACATCAACTTTTGTAATATCTCCTTGTGGAATACTTGGAAAAGCTGCTATATTACCTAAACCATTTATATAATCTGTTGAAGCACCATTCATTGTTATATCAACAGATGGATCTATTGTAGCTGTATTTCCTATACTTGCTGTAAATGCATTACCAGCATGTGTAGCTGCCACAGAAGTAACAGTACCAGCTGCTGAATCAGTTCCTGTAACTGTAAGTGTATTACCACTTCTAGTTACTCCTACTGTACCTGCACCAACAATTAATACATCATCGTGATTGCTTGTCCCTGTCTCAGTTAATCTTACACCTGCTGAACCATTTGCTGATCCAACACCTGTAAGATCATATTTTGTATCTGAATCTATTGCTACCCATGCCGTGCCATTATACAATTTTAAGGCATTAATACTTGAATTGTAATAAACTCTACCAGCAATCCCGGTGGGATCAGACCCTAATGGTTGAACAATAAAGTTCTGTAATTGGTTCTCATTTAAATTTACATTTCCTGTAACATTTAAACCTGTTAAAAATTGTATTGCCATTTTATTTTATTTTATGTTTTTTAATTTAAATAAACGCAACCTGAAAATGCTGCATTAAATGTTATTACTAATTGTTGAGAACCCTTATAATCTACATTACCAACAACTACTGTGTTTCCACTATCTACTACTGTTACAGAAGGGTATCCTCCTAAATTATGTGTTACCGTCCATGTACTAGATGCAACTTCAAAACATTGAGCATATGTACCTTCATCAGCTAATATATCTGCTAAATCTATTATTGTACAGACATTAGTTGGCGTAACAGGACAACTCATGCTTGCTTTAATATTTATTTTTGCTAAAGGTTCTACAAATACTCCTTTATCTTCAGTTGCAACAACAACTTTACTACTTGCTGCATTTTGCCAATCACATAAACCTTTCTCAACTACAGCATTTGCAAAATCAGTGTAGCAGCAAGCTTCTATCCCAAATCTAATTGATTGGAAATTTGCATAAGCTTGATTAGCAAAATTTTGCTCAACCTTAATTTGCTTTAACAATTTAAGCTCTTTTTCCTGAGCTGCATTTGATGATGCTACTATCGTTGATGTTGCCATATTTTATCTACTTATTTCTTAAATCTTGTATCCGTTGTTTAGCTAGTTCTAAATTTAAGTCACGTGATGTTGACACATTTGCTTCAGCTGTTGCTCTGCAATTTTTACATATCACTACTCCATTAAAACTAACCTTTTGACATCCGCAAGTAAATGTTACATTACAATGTGCACAATTAGCCATATTCCGTTGGTTTAAATTAAATATTTTGAACTTGATCCGCAATTCCCTGAAGGACAGCTTACCTTATTCAATCTTTGTTTTGCATAGTTATAAAGTTGCATACCGTGAGCGGATGATTGACAGTATTCTACATTAGATACTGCTGCATCAATCATTGTTCTTATATAATACATTTCTGATAACAACTCTTGTTTATTTATATCTGGTTGACAGGGCTGTACATTTAAATCACATAATACTTCATAATAAGTAGTAAGTAATTTAGTTACTCTTAAATGATTATATTCTACATACACTTTAGAGTTTGGAGATACACTATATTTAATTATATATATACCATCTGGTATTTGTGCTTGTGTTGTACCACAATCCACTGTTTGTAATGCCAATGTACATGCTGTTAAACACATATCAAAATCTTTATCAACTTTAATTAATACAGGAACTGAATATCCAGGAAGGGTAATTAAAAGTTCTTCACAATCAACAGCTAACTCTTTTGAATATTGACTTGTATCTTTTATACATAACAAATCACAGTTAGATACTGTAGGTATTTCTAAACTTAATATATGTCTACTTGCCATTTTCTATTTACTTTATTATACTATATAGATAATATACAAAAAATAACAGACAATGTAAAATAAAAAGAGCAGGAGATTTCTCCCCTGCTCTATTATTTAAACTTTATAGTTTAAGTGACTACCAATATAAATTATTTTCCACTGGTACAAAGTTACCTGTACTTGTTGCCCATGCAGACAATGCATTCAATAATGCAAGTGCCTCAGCTTGTGCAGCAGCATCAGAACATTTTACATAGATCTTATATACATACTGATCATTATCAAACACTCCACTAGGATTGTTGAATCTTGGTACAGAATGTTGTACATAATATGCTTTGTAAGTTGCAGTTCTATCTACAGCAGCTAAAAGTTCATCAGACATTTCAATTTCTCTGATTCTAGCACTGTCACGATTTCCTTGATTATAAGGAGATTGACGGTATCTTTCAGACATAATTAATTCTCTAATTACTTCTTCACCTTGAGTTTGTTGCATTGACCCAGGAGTTCTTGCTTCAACACCACAGTCATTACATGGATTACCAGTCTCATCTAATTGAGAAAGAATAATCTCAACAGGCTCAGCATTGTAGTGATCTCTTGTATCAAAAGAACAATTACCAAATGTAGTATCTACATAAGCTCCAACAAATTCCACCTTAGCAGATATTTTAGTAGCTCCGTTTGGATCCGTTGATGGTACATAGTTCCCAGATGCAGCAGTTCCTTTTGCCTGAGCAATAGAATATACAGCACTTGTAGATACACCACCAGTTACTGAAGTAATAATTACTCCTCCTGCAGTTAATCCTGCAGCAGCAACAGTTAAAGTTGCATCAGCATTTCCAGCTGATAAAGTAACAACATCACCTGCTTGATAACCAGATCCAGCTTGTGAAATTTCATAAGTTAAAATAACACCTGCATTTACAGATAGTACACTAACTTGAGCATCAACAAATCCTGGTCTTGAAGAAGCAGAAATTGCAGTACCTAATGAATCAACAGCAGTTGTAGCTGAAAGTGCTACAGCATAACCTGTACCACCAGCCAATGTAAGACCAGCTCCAGCTAGAAGTCCGTTTATATCTCCTTCTGCTACAAATGGTTTGATTAATGGATCCATAAGAGCCATATCTGCCATCACTGCTAAAACAAGTGCTGGATCAATATACTCTTGTCCATCAATACAACATACATTTGCTGAATCAGCAATTGCATAAGCATTGTGATTTAAGAATCTTAGTGCAGGTGAACCCTTTACATCAATTCTCATAAATTGTGTTTTACCACATGGTGCACAATCAGAAGCTAATGATAAACTAGCTGTTGCTTGTGATGCCGAAGTACAATTTGCACTCCATAATCTAGTAATATATCTTGGGTTAATCCCTTTAGATTTTACTGATTCTTTGTACCCACCATGTCCAGGATTGTTTCCAATAGTGTCTTTAGTATAAAATGAACCTTGTACAATGTAGCCAAGATCACCAGCAGCCGGAGCTCCAGGTAAATTGACAGATGCCCAAGTTCCATCACTAACTAAAGCAACTTCTCCTGCGGTAAGAGCACTTGTTGCAGTTCCAGCTACGGCCAGCGTGCTGTCTGCAATAAACGTCTTGTTAAACGCATTATTAAAATATGCCATAATAAAAAATTTGTGTGAGGACCATTACCCCCACTAGTTATATATAATGATTTTTCCAGTTTACTCTGCTCGTAACATATGTGTTACTATAATAATATACAAAAAAATAAATATCATTTTAATATATATTAGTTATTTCTTTCTGCTGCTTGCGTACCTCTTTGTTGTTGATACATATTTTCTATATCACCAGCAATTAATGCAGCTGTATCATCAAGTATAACTTCTACTAAATCATCCTTAAATTCACTATTTACATTAGTAGTACTTACTAAACCTGTATAAGGGTCAACACACCCTGTTATTTGTATTAATGTTGGTTTTCTATAATACGTTAATACTGGAAGAACTATTTCAAAATTTTTGTTTTTATAAATTCTTATAGTATTATTTAACATTGTGCAAAATGTTTCACCCCATTCAAAACTAGGGTTTTTTAATGGATCTCTAAGTAACAATGGTACATTAGCTTCTTCAGCTAAATATACTGTCATTGATCTAGCAGGACAACATTCATCTTTTGCTTGTGTAGTAACTCTTTTAAATTCTAAATATTCATCAACCGGAAAATTGTTTGTTTCAAAATATGTATCTGTTACACTTCCTAGTAAAGATAATTCAATAAGTAAAGGTTGGAGATCATCTATTCTTTTTTTAGATAGCTCATCTCCTTCCTTATACATATTACCCCCATGTAGATTACGTCTACACCACTCTATTTGTGCTTTATTAAACGCCTCAATAAATTGCCAACATTCAATGTTATCATAATCATTGCTGTCTAATTTATTTAGCCGTTGTTTAAGTTTAATTAAGAGTGTACTATTTTCCATTTTTATATATTATGAATTCCAATATGGTTCAACTTTATCTAATAAAGATAATAATGTTTCCTCATTTGATGGATCTTTTAAAAATTCTAAACATTCATTAGGACGTTTACCCAATCTAATTCCACTATCCATTGGTTCTATCCAACCTCCAGCTTTAGTTAATAAAAATCTATAAAACAAAGAATCTTTAACTAACGCTCTAAGTTTTAACTCTTCCATATCTAATTGTGCAACTTCTAAAAAGTTTGATGCAGCACGTTTTTTATTATTCTCTGCACCATCACCTAAAATATAAGTATCCATGTTTTCATACATGATATCATTAGGTGTATTTTTAGTGTATTGTACACTATCAATATCTACTACTTTAGAAACATACATTAATTTAGTTGTATTAGTATCATACAGCTTTTGTAATAATGCAATTGATTTGTTTTTTAATTTTGTTAATTCTGTTCTAGTAGATAATGTTTCTTTAACTGTATCTAAATAAAACTTAGGACTAGTTTGTGCCTTTTTAGCTTCTGCTAATGATTTTGCTACAATAGAAAATCCACCTGCTTTGATAGCATATAACTTTATTTTATCATAAGGATCTACTTCAGGTTCTAAAAACACTGGATCATTACCACATCTCAATTCTATTTTATCCCAAAACTTAGAATTATCAGGTTTCATTACAGTTAACCTATTCCAAAAATCTTTATCTTCTGGGTCAACTACATTAGCAGCTAATTCAGCCTCAAGTTCAGAAACTACTTTTCTAATTTCTGCAATTTTTGCTTTTTTTTCTTTAGCAGGTAACATTTTAACTTTAGGATCAAATTCATTAAGTCCTGTTATGTACCTTTTTACCCCATTCATTTCTAAACAAGCTAAACTTTCTTGATGCCATACGCCATCATGTAATGCTAACCCATAAGTTTCTAATCCCATATTTTCTATTTGTTGGTTAAAATAAGGGCGTATAGCTATTGAGCTACTCTTCTTTGTGTGTTGATACTTCTCAACAATTGTGTAATCTTCCATTTGTGTTTGGTTTAAAAAAATTAATAATTATTACTCTAGTCAAATAATACACTTATGTGTACATCTTATTATTACTAATATTTCTAAAGCAAGATGTTTAGTCTTGCTAAAGTTTTTGACTATGTTGTCAATACAACATTAATTGCTCCATTACCTGTTTGAATATAGAGGTCTCCCTTTTTTAATCCATCAGCTTTTGCAGCATCTTCATCAGCATATGTAGTAGAATCAGCAAGATCACGGATCCAACTAATTACTTCATTTACATGTAATAATCTAGCGTTACCTGTCTGAGCTCTTGATACTCCTTCATAGGCAGCGCTTTCAAACTTCTGACTTAATTTATTTACTTGTTTAGGCTTTCCCATGATTATTTGTTTTAAAGATTAAAATAAAAAGGGAGGAGGATTAACCCCTCCCCTTTAATTATAAGTTCTAGAATGATCCTCCTGTAACAGGGTTTCTCATTACAATTTTAAGAACTTTGGTTGGATCTTTAACCCATATAGCTGGCATAGTCTGAGTCATATAAACTCTATATCCATTGAATTGTCCAGTAGAAGCAAAACCTTGAGTTCTTCCCATATAGTCCATAGTACCATTTTGGTAGAACCATTTAAGTTGATTATCCCAAGAAAGTTTTAACAAGTGAATGTTATCATTTCCTTCATCTGTTACATCAAAGATAATAAAGCTAAATGAACTTAGAGGTCTTCCATCAATTAATGGATTCTCAATATCATTAGTATTTAAATTATCAAATGCTGGATTCAATACAAACTTAACGTTAGCTAAGAAAGGAATAGTAAAGCTTGTGTAAGCAAAACCATAATCTAAATCCATACCAGAACCTGTAACAGCTCCAATATCTGATGCATTTTGTACTAGACCTGAACCATACACTTCATCAGCAATTGCTTTGTTGATAAGTTGCATACCTCCAATACCTGTTTGTACAACAAGTGATCTTTTTGGGTCTGGCCCTTTAAATTCAACTTTACCTTGATAGAAGTTATAAAGTTCTGATTTAAACATGTCAAGTGTAAATGATGACTTGTTATATACTCTTTTGAAAGAGTTATCTAACTGTGACCATAAACCTACTGATAGTCTGATATCATCTGGACCATCTTGTTTAATTCTACCACCTTTACCCCACATTAGGTAAGTTTCAATATCCGTTGCAATTTTAGATAAGTGAGCTGCTTCCATATTTGTAATGAAAGTTCTTGTAAGAGTTCCATTCTCAAATGCTTCTCTAGCACCAGCTTTACCCATGTTTGCTACAAGTCCTTCTATACTAGGTACAGATGGATTGTTTGGATCAGTGTTGAAGTTTCTCCAGATCTCAGTAACAGGTACAGTACCATCAGCATTTAATCCGCCTTTGATCATTAAATCTGCTCTTGAAGAAATTGAATAATGAACGTGTGCTTCTGCTCCTCCTACAAAATTGTAGAATTCACGGAAACCAGATCCAGTTTCAATATCTGAGAAACGTTCTCCGTACTCACCTCTTGCAGAACCTTTTCTGAAGAACTTTGTACCTTTAGCTAAATACTTGTTATCCAAGATAGCCGCATTGTTGTTGTTAACTAATTGAACAGTATAAACAAAACCGTCACCTGCTGGGATAATATCATCAGCTGTGATGTAAAGTTCTAGTCCATTATACTTATCATAAGTAATAATGTCACCGTGTCCAAATGTTCTTTTGTTAATTTTGATCTTAAATAAAGTACCATCAATACCTTTATTGGTTGATGCTGGTTCAATATCCGCTACAATGTACGGAAGATCTTGTGCAATAGGAGTTTGCCACTTGTACTCACCTCTAGCGTTATCCACCATGATAGTATTCTTACCACCAAATGAAGCCATTTGATACAAAGGCATTTCTACCTTTTGGGTCATAGCCCATAGATCAATTGGTCCCATATCCATAGGCTCAGGGTTACCAAGCATTTGGGTTAGGTGATACGAATCAACATGAGAACTAGCTTTGTAGCTTGTATCACGTAGGAAAATCCCATTATTTAAAACTGGAGTTGCCATAATTTTGATTGTTTTTAATTGTTAATAATTGTTTTACTCTGTTTATATTTAATCTATCTAATTAAATTCTTTTACATTCTTTTGAAAATATTTGTTGGTCTAGCTAATTTTCTCTTAGAATTTTTATTTTCTGCTTCTGCTCTGTCAACACCTAATGATGTTCCACCAGCATTTGTTTGTTCTGTTTTTAATTTTCTCACCGTTTTCTCAACACTTTTCTGAGCTCCTTTATCCATAATTTTTGCTTTATAGCTTACAGGATCCTGTAGTAACCATAATGCTTCAGATATAAGAGAATAATTTGGTTCAACAAATTGATACTTTTCTAATAAATGACCTAACAAATTTGTATTACGTCCACTTACTGATGGATAATTTGGTTGAACTAAACCATTATATAACATGGCTTGTGTCTTTCTATCAACTTTTAATTCACCTAACTTACCATCTTTTAATGTATCATATACATTTTTCATATAAGCTTTAGATGCTTGTTCTTGTTGTTTCTTTTTTAACTCTTGTTCTTGGAGTTTTTGAGCAACAACTTTTTCTTGCATCTTATCTAATTTAGGTTTAAACTTATTTGCTTGTTGTTCTAACTTACCTAAATCTTTCCATATCTCAATTTCTTCTTGGATCTCTTCTTGAGTACCATATCCTGTTGCACCTAAATATTGACTAATAATTTGTTCTTGGTCATTTGTTTTTTTAACATCTAAACTTTTACTTGTCTCTACTTGTGATAATGTAGAAAATAATGCTTTAAGATCTTTACCTCCATCAGCAACATATTTAGCTGCTATTTGTAATTCTTCTGGTAAAGATTGAAAAAATTGTTTAGGAGTTTCACGTCTTACTTGATTAGCTTTTTCTTCTAAATTAGCTTGAATTAACTCTTCCCAATCTTTAGCACTGTATTCTGATAAATCTTTATCATCATCAAATGCAACAATTTTATCTTCTTTGATTAATTTTGAAAAAACATCAGATATACCATTAATAGGTTTTCTACCTTTTTTTGTTTTTAATTCAATATTATTTTCATCTTCTTCTTCAATACCATCTAATGTATCTAAAATATCATTAGCGTTTTCTTCAGCTTTTACTTCTGCTACAGGTTCATTTGTATCTGAAGGTTCACCTGATTCATCATCTTTTTCTACTTTAGCATTTAAATCATCTTTATCATCCTTGTCAGGATCTGCAAATGACATATCTGCTTTCTCAGTTAAACCACTAAAAATATTTTTAGGTTTACTTGAGTCATCTGAAATCATATCAGCACCACTTGGAGCAGCATTGAATATTTCATCTAAATTAACGTCTACTTGTTCTACGTTACTTTTCACTTGTTGTGTTTGAGTTGTACTCATAATTATGTTGGTTTTAATAATTAATATTCCTTACATATATAATATACGCAAAGTTTGTATTATAAACTTATAATATTTGTGGAAAAATAAAAATAATAAGCAGTATATAGCTAACGTCAATTATTTTTTGTTTGAATCCTTAGAATCATACTTATTTTTATTTTCTTTAGCTATTTGAAGTTTGGTATTAGCTATCTCTTTTTGAGCATTTATTTTTTCTCTTTCAACTTGGAGCCTACTATTTTCCATTAATGATTTAGCGCTATTTTCTTCACGTTTAATATTCATTTGCTCACGGTATTGAGTAGTTTCTCTAATATCTTTCATAGCATCTTGAAAATCAGACTGTTGATTCTGATTTATATCAACCTGAGAACCAAATCCTGCAGATCTAATTTCAGCAATAGTGACATCATTCTGTCTGTCTTTTGCATTTTCCTGCATTTCAACTTGTAATTTTTGTTGTTCTTCTTGTGATTTGGCTTGCAATTGTTGTTCTTGCATTTGACGTTGTTGTTGCATTTCTTGCTGACGTTGCTGTTGCATTCTTGTTTCAGAATCTTTTAGTATGTCTGTTACTTCAGCAATTGAATCAGCTTTAACAATATTTCCTAGTTCATATATACTTGCACCAGTTGTATTATTTGTAAGAGCCATTTGTTTTAAATTCTCTAATATAGCTCTGTGGTTTGTTTTAGTAGTTGCAAATACATTAAAATCTCTAAGTAATAGTTCAGTACCATTAATAGAAAAATTAACCTTCTCAGCTTCTGTAGAGATATAGGAAAGTCTTACACTTGGATTAGTGCTATAATAGTATTGTGCTAAATCAGTTCTCATTTGATGAACCCTTGGCATTAAATGGTCTGAATGTTGTACAAAATACATTTCTGTTTGGGCATATGACTGTTGCATAGCTTGTACAACCCCGGTTGCAGTTTGTGCTGATACGGCACCACCAAGACGCTGAGGATTAATGCCAATGGCATCAAAACATTGTTGTTTAAAATAATTAGCTAATTGTATTCTAGACATTAATCTATTAGTCTGCTCCATGTTTAGAGTCTGATAATGATTAAAGTTAGTTGCATTTTCTGTATTAGTAATAGAAGTATCTAATGGAAGCATCTGAAAATCTTTCATTGCTACAAATGCTTTAGCATAATTGTTTTTACCCCAGTCTTCACCCATTGAGTGACGTGGTAAAGCATTTTGATCAAACATAATTACTGTACCTAATTCATCAATTAGTATATCAGCAATTTGATTATTAACCATGTTATAACCAACTTGATATGCTTTCATTAAATCTACTAAAGAAGTAGATCTTGTATTTCTATCAGAAAATACTCTACCCTCTACTGGAAGTTTACATCCATAAAGTGTATTATTACCTTTGAATTGAAAGGGTAATCTACCAGGTTTAGTTCTGTTAATACCTATATATATTGGATTAACATTATCACCCATAGTAGATTGCCACATAGCTGGTAAATTTGGACCAATTTTTACACCACCCCAAACCTCATTAATCCATATCCATTCTATATGTTCACCTTCTAATAAATTTTCTTTAGATTTTTGTTTAAAAATTGATGTATCAAATACACCTTTTTTAGTAATTTTAAATGTTTCATCAACTATCTCTTGAGTAACTTCCCCGTCATTTTCTATTTTTGTTAAATGACCTATTCTACGCTGTGTCTTCCAATAGATAGTAGATATACGCATTAAGTTACCTTCACCCCACATTGATACATCTTCTGTCTCATCAAGTATTTCACTAAGTATATCTCCACCAGCAGCGGGGTTATTCCAATAATTACTTGTGTATTGTCTATATGCTAACCCAGGTGAATTTGTATTCCACTCATGAGATCTAGTAGCATCATAATATGCACCATCATTTTGATATCCATTTACTTGATATTGAGCAGATCTAGCTGGATAAACTTTCTGTAAAGATTTTAATTGTTTTTCATCCATAAGATATCCAAACTTATCTACTACATCTGATACAGTCATCAAATCTACTTTACCACAATAATTTGAATCTGCAATATATCTTTGATCTGGTGATTTCTGATAAAAAGTTAATACTGGATTCCATAGTTCAATATCATAATCATCTTCTAACATTCTAAAATGCCAAAACTCTCTATCTGCAATAAGCATATCCCTAAATCCTCTTTCTTCAAGTTCTTGCATCTTGAATCTTTCTTCATCAACTGCAAGTTGATGTGATGCCCACTCTTCAACCATACTTCTATATGACTTACTAAAAAAGTCTTCTATAGCTGGTAAAGATTTTAATCCTTCTGGTGATAATTGTTGTTGAGCTTCTTCAGATGAGGGATCCATACCCATTTCAATCATCTTACGTACTAAGTTTGCCTCAGCATCAGCAAGTAAAGATTCTTCTACTTGCATTCTTTTTTGTTCTAACATCTCATTATAAGATGCGTCATCTACTGCTCTAAATTGTACTTTTGTATAACGTTTAGCAAATTCACCTGTAAGAACATTTATTACATTAGGTACAATTGGATAAAATTTAAGTTCTAACGCAGAATCATTTTCTTTTGTTAAAACATCCATCATGTCTTTGTAATCATTGTCTGGCTCTACAATGTAATCTGATTTGTCAATTAACCCTTGAGCAAGTTTATAATTTTTAAGTAATCTTCTAGCATTTAAACGCAAAAACTCTATACCTTGAAGTTCTAACCAATCTAAATTCCAAGCTGCCCAATCATCAGTTTTTTCCTTATATGACAAAAACTGAACTGGTTGAGTTAAGCTAGAAAATGTAGGCCCGCTTTCTGCTTTTGCCCCATTCTTCAGTTGCATGGCGTTTAATACTCTCATATTATTTTTATCTATTTAATATTTTTGAATCCTGATCTATTAATTTTGGTTCCTCCCATACTTCTTCTACGGCCAATATTTTTAAACGGACTACTATACTTTAATTTACTTATTTTTTCTGAGTTTACCAAGGAATTATCGTCTGATTCACGTCTTTTAGAATACCCTCTGTTTGATTGTTGTATTTTAACAAAAGCAATTAATGCACCGAATGTAACTAATCTATCTACGTTTAATCCAGGATAGTAGGCCATCATTTCTTTAATAAGCATAGGATCTGGTATCCTCTCTACTCCTAACGTTTGTGACATAACAGAACCATGCTCATCTGTTTCTTCATGAATACTCTCTCTTAGAAATTCAATAGCATAAGATATTAAATGGCTTTTAAATAATGTTCCTGTATTTTTCCAACCATACTCTTGATAAACTGTTCTATTTGATCCCAAATCTTTTAGAAAAAGTATTTGTTGTTTTGGAACTAAATACCTTTGTTTTTTTCTGGCTATCATGTGTTGAATAAACAATGAAATATTATTCTCAACAATAGTCCAAGCGTTATACCACTCAATTAATAACTCAAGTCTTTCATGTGTTTTGTTTATATCATCAAATCTACCACACCATGCTGCAACAATTTTATCTTTCTCAATAAATTGTTCAACATCACCACCACCTATTTCTCTAGTTACTTCAGTTGCATTCTTGTAAATATATATACTACATAATGAATCTGATGTAGTTGTTTTACCTTCTGACACAGGGTCAATAGATCCATAGTATGCTCCAAATCCAGGATTGGGTATAGGTCTTTCCCATACAACTATACTTCCTGTTTTATCTTGTTGTTTTTTATTTACTGGAAAAGTACTAACTGGTAATTTAGTTGTCCTTTTAGCTATAATACCTGATTGATCTCTGTCAAGTTCAATAAGTTCATATGGGTATTCTTTCTCCTCAATTTTTTTAAGTTGTTTACTTAATATACCTTGTGGAAAAACAGATTCTTTTCTATAGGCAAATGCCTCAGCAATATTTAAAGGTTTTTGAGATATTCTTAATTGAAACTGTTCTCCGCCTAATTCATTTTTCCATCTATCTCTTTCAATCTTTATAGCTTTAATTGCTTCTTCAATCTCTGAGTTACCGTATTTATCTATGTATGGAGGCATTGACCATTGTTCTGGTATAAACAAACCAGCCATACCAATAGTGCCGTCAGCATCCATTAAATTAGTTTTTACTGCATATATATCATTTGCATTAGGATTAAGAATCATTTCCTTTAAAGGATTGCATTGTTCTAAATCTCCCACTGATCCGGCTGCAATAAATTGACCAGTTGTCATCATACCTGAAGACATTGCAGGACGTAGGTACTCATACGTCTGCATCATGTTTTTAGCAATACCTGCCTCCTCATGAAAGAAGTATGTACATGGTCCACCAACTCCTGTGGTAGCATTTTTTTCAAATGAAGCTCCTTGAATTTTTGATTTTAAACCTCTTGAAGTTTTTCTGTTATTTATTTTTACTTCAATCTGCTGTTGCCATAATAATACTTTCTCAGGATTACTAGGTCTATACCATGCAGTATGTTCATTTAAAAATGTCTTATATTCTTCTAAAAATTTCCAAGAACCTTTATCATTTATGTAATCTTTAAGAGATGCTCCTATTTTACATATTGATCCTTCTTCAAACCAATATTGATTGATAATCTTTGCCATATGAAAATATGAAGAAGCAATCTGACGTTTTTTAAGTATAGCAACATGTTGATTATTTAATTCAGCTATTACTTCATACAATGCCATATGATATTGTGCATCTCTTACCTTTGCAAAACCATAATGCTTTTCTTCTTTATCAAATATAGGTAAGAAATTAAGCCACATATAATAGTCCCTAGTAAGGTACCATGTATTGTCTTTATTTTTATACAAAACCCCTGTTCTGCATTTACTTTTTTGGTCTTCCCAATAAGCTGTAAAATCTTTAGATCTAAAAGGGGCATTACAATAATTACCTTCTGTATTAAAACGTTTAGCTTCTTCATTAAAAAGCAATGCTGTAGAATCAAAGTTATATTGACCAGGCTCTTTAAATAAAGATTCTAAAAAACCTCTAAATTCATTATCAGAAGAAAACTCAACAGTAGACCACTTTTGATTTTCAAAAATAGGTATAACCCTACTCATCTCTTATAATGGCATAAACATCACCAACTTGTAATAATAAATGTTCTTCTCCATCATGTTTCATAGGTGTAGGCATAGCATGTTCTGCATATCTTACTACATCACCAATCTGTATTTCACTTACTGATTCACCTCTTCCTACTACCTGACCTTCATAAGTTATTTTTTGTGCAATTGTGGGAATAATAAGTCCTGATGCAGTTTTTGTTGCTGCTTTAATTTCTTTAATTAATAACTTTTGTCCTACTGGAATAATTTTTTGTGCCATAATTTTTGATTTTATATTTGGTCATATGCTAAACCTGCACCACCACGCACAGAGCTATCTTGTTCTTGTCTCATATCAGTAAATGCACCTTTATAAGATTGTCTTATTGCTTCAAACTTTGCAGCAGCATTTACCATAGAATTTATATTTCCATCTCTACCATGTTCTATAGCGGTAACTTCCATATACTTTGCTAGTCTATCTAACATAGATTTTATACCTACATATGCTCTATATGTTGGTGTTTGATACATTTTCTCACACATTGCTTTAGCATATCTTATTGGTGGATCTTCTGTTGAATCTTCAAGTTGAATCTCTTCAATAATAATATCTTCCTTTTCATGTTCTGGTAAATTAAAAAATGGATTGGCATCAGGATTAGGACATGTCATATAAAACAAATATTTATATACTGTCATATGCGTATCAGGATATTCATCCATTATTTTTTTAAGAAAAGGTAATGCATGACAATGTTCAGTCACTATCAATTCACTATTTTGTATATCAAATAATCTTACTATCATAATTGTTTTATATATCTTTTATCCACTTTATTAATGACATGACTTCATCTTTTAAATATGGAAGTTCATATATCTTTATTGTATCTAATACAGGTTCTCCATTAACATGTTCATTTATTGGATAACCAAACTTGTCTTCACCTACTTGTTTAAATTTAACATGTTGAATAGTTAATTTACCAATTTTTAATTTAGGGTTATGCTTTTTAATTATATATGCATACATACTTAATTGTAAATTATAATGATTTAGATTACAATCATCTAAATGACTTATAGGTTTATACATTTTATTAGTTATACCTTCCCAATTAGTAAATCCTTTTTCTTTTATTTCTTTATTAGTTTTATAATCATTAATATTTATTAATCCATCTACTATTTCAACAACATCAGCTTGTCCACATAATCCAACAGATTTTAAATATACTAAATGTTCAGGATATAAACCATTTTCTAATTTTTGATTTGGAGAAAGTTTTATTCCCTCATCATCTATTATTGGTTTAATAATAGGCACTTCAATACCATTACGCTCAATAGTTTTAAAGTCAAGCATGTCTGCTTCTCTTTGATTGTGATAAAAATTACCTAGTGTAATTGCTCTATCTGTTTCCCCATCCCATGCTGCAATAATTTCTTTTGGGGTCATTCCATACCACTTAGATCTTTTATTTTTTGATGATTTTTTTGCTTGTCCATCTCTATCAAATTTAGGTTTAAATTTACCTATAAAAGATGTTACTCCAGTCCATTGAATATTATCATTATCAATGCTTTCATAAATGTGACCTTCTTCTTGAAATTTTATTGCCATAATATTATACTATTGTAGTATACCACCAGCTATTTTCATTACCCGTGGTTACTGTGGTTATCTCACTACCTGTGTAATAATTAATTTCTATCATTATTTTCAATTTGATTATTTATTAACTCCTCTTCTTTTTCAGTTGTGTAAGCATCCCAATATCCTTTTGGACACTCAGATGCTGTTGATCTTACTTTAAATGCTAAACTACATCCACAATCAGAACAACATGGTTGTGATCCAGGTGCTAAACAATCTTTCCCTTCTGCATCAAACAATGAGCATCTTATACATATTTGAAATCTGTCTGTTGCAACAGCTTCAATATGTTCTTTTTTAAAAATACTATTTGCAATACCATCTGCAATTTTATCAGCATTTTTAAATATACTAAGATATTTTTCCCATTTTTTCATTTCTCTTTAAATATTTTTTTGTTTAAAATATCTATTTCCATTTGTTTTAATGCAGCTTCCATTTGCTTAACATTATTATTAATTTCTTGACTTTTAGCAAAACCTATATAAGTTCTTTTAGCTAAATTACCCAGAATACTTTTATTTTTTTTAATTGCTTTTTCAAGTTTATTTTTTCTTAAATAAAAAGTTCCCAGTCCATCTACATGTACCCTTGGAAAATCTATATCAGATAATTTCTTTCTTAACTTACTGTAGTAAAAAGTTATAAATTCATCTACTACAGAATTATGCACTCCTACTTCATCAGCTATATCTTTTCTAAGTTCTTTATGACTCTTTGGATTCACTGCCTAATATTTTATAATCCAGTAATACTAATCCACTGGTTTGAACATTAATATCTTTTTGAAGTGAAATTGTTTTTTTATTATTACCTGATTTATTAAGTAAATTCTTTTTTTCAGCTTTAGTAATTGCATTCCTGGCAGATTGAGGGCTTTTAAATATATTACCCTCAACTAATTTTAAACAAAATTTAGTTAACTCAATATTCTTATATTTAGATAACTCTGCTAAAAACTTCATATCTGAATTGCTTATAAATATATTATTAAAAAAACAATAAGTCATTATTTGATATTGAATAGTTTTATCAATATCAACTTTCATTTTTATATCAACTTTGTTTACTATTGCCATATTATAAACTTAATATCATATCAACTAAGTCCGGGTGAGGATAACAATCAGATTTATCCTTCCTTACATTGGTATGTGTTAATAATCCTTTTACTTTTCCTAGGTGTGCATCAAGTTGAAATCCAAATCCTTTTGTAGGTCCATGTTTTTGTATAAATTGTTTTAAACCTAACCTAACATCAATTTGATCTCTTTCACCTATATATTTAATCCATTTCTCAGTTGCTTTAATTTGTGCATCTGAATAACTATGCCATTTGGTATAACTATTAAATGGTTCAGATAATATTTGAACTTGTTCTTCTTTACATGTAGAGTTTACATATGTTTTGTTATTATGAGTTAGATATCCCATAGAACATATCTCTAAACCTACTGAATGACGGTTCATATATCCTGATCCTGTTTTACCTAAATGCCATCCTTGTGCACCTGTAGGAAAAGCTTGAACCATTACACCATCATTTTCATCATTATTATTTCTATGATCTATACCGCCTAATACAAATTCAGTGGCTATTCTACCACGTGAATCTCTACCCCAATGGTCAATACATCTATAAGGATCTGCATGACCAGCGGTATGATGTAAAAATATATACTCATTATTAACAGGACCATTAACATATTCTCCTTTAGGTAAATAATGTCTATGTATTACCTGATCATAATTTGTTTTATAATATTGACCTTGTAAATCAGTATCTTCATCTATTTCTTCAGGGATTGTATTCTCTAAATGAGTTAGTAGAACCCACATATCATTATCAACCATTCCAGTCACATCTAAATGACGTGTAAGTTGAAAACGTTTAACATGCTTCTCTGTATTAGGGCCAAAAACTCCATCAGATTTTATTCCTAATTTACTTTGAAGTGCTGCTACTCTTGAACCTTTTGATCCAATTTTTAACATTTGCATTTTACTTTGGATTTACTGCATCTTCCATTGCAGCTTTAAACTCATCTGCTTCAGGAGTTGATGGTTGTCCTCCTTCTTTTTGTGCAGCATATTGTTGTGCCATATACATTTGAGCTTGCATACGTTCTGCTCTTGCTTTTTCTATAGCAGATAAAAGCATTTCATAATCAGCTTGTACTTCTAAATGTGGGATGTTGTCTTTGTAGAATGCAGTTATTTCCTCTCTACGTTCTGCAAGTTGTTCTTTAGTTAATTGAGGATCTTTCTCAGATAATTCAGGGTTGGTTTTTGTATCAGCCATTTTTATAAATTTAAGTTAATAATAACAAATATATAAAAAATGTTTAAATCAAAAAAGTTTATTGTACTTTATTATTTCTTTGCTTACCATTTAACTTTATCTGCCCAATACGCTGCAGACATCTTTCCTTTTTTTATATTCTTTCCATGTCTAGCTTTAAATGACTTACGTTTAGCTTTCATTTTAGCTGATTCACCAGCTTTTGGTTTACCTGCTGTACTAGCGCCCTGCTCACCAAATCTAATTGTTTTTACTTTATCACCTACTTTAGCTACAACAACATGTGACTTTTTTGGGTGTGATGGGGTACGTTTAGGTTTATTAAACCCTGCTACACCCGCTCTTGCCAATCTGCTATCCTTTGTCTTTGCCATAATTAATGTACTATTTTTAAAAAGTCATCCGTTCTATAAACTTCTCCTGTTGTTAAACCTGCAGTTATAGCAGCATTATTGTCTGCATGTACAGGGACACCTGATATTTTTAATTTAGCAATATTAACATTTGAAGCATTAATATTTAAAAGATCTGCAGTACCACTATCTAAATCTCCTACTGTAAAAACTCTGTTATTATTTACGTCAAATATTGAAATTCTATGGTCACCGTAGTCAGATTGCATATAACCTGAACCTGATACTGGATCATTAAATTTAAAATCACCTGAAACGTTTAATTTATAAGAACTAGATAAATCAGAACCAATAACAACGTTTCCCTTTAAATAAGTACCTACTATAGAATCATTACCTAATGTTACAGTATTAGAGCCAAAACCAGTGGCAGCATATCCTATTACAATTTGATTTTCAGTAGCTATAGAACTCCCTCCTGATGCTGGTCCAGGTTGAGACAGTGATCCTATATAAATAGATTCTCTGTTATCACCTCCATTAGTTCCTCCTGGTCTATTATAACCTGCAGCATATCCTATTGCAGTATTATTATCACCTTGTATTAATGATAAAGCATATTGTCCAATTGCTGTATTTCTATCAGCATCTGTTGGATGATCTAATGCATATGGACCTATAGCAATATTACTTATTCCAGATGTATTATCTTTTAAAGCATCCCTACCTAAAGCCATATTAGAAAAATGTGCGCCACCACCAAATCCTAGTGTCATATATATAGGATTAGCACTAGTGTCTAAAGTAAATATACCTATATCTCCATTAACTTGAAGTTTAGTTGTTAAGGCTGTTGGAATTACTATACCTGCTTTATCAATTATTACTTCACTTCCTGTATCGTTTACAACAGAATTTTCTATACCAGTACCACCCGTTGACCATTTAGTCAAAGTGTTAGCTGTTCCGGTTCCAGTTACTGTACCACCACCGTCTGTTGTTTCAATTACATTACCTGATGAATCTACAGCTAATGTATAGGCTACCGTACCAGTATAAGTTCCGGATCCATAATCTACAAACTTTATTGACTTGTGTAAATCAATTTCTTCTGAGCCAGATGTAGTTTTAATTTCAAGCATTGGATTATTTCCTGCTGCTCCTAACTTTAAACCGTTTCCTGCCCAATTATATATAAAACCAAAACCATCGCCATCATCATCCCAACCAAAACTCACCTTAGAGGTTCCATCTTGTTGAATCAAATACTCAGGATCACCTGAAGTTACAGAGCTAGGTTTGTTTATAATAAATCTATCTGCATTGTTTAATCTTATTTGATATAAACCACTACTTAGTTGTGGTGATTGTTGTAATTGGCTATTCCCAATAACGCTATTTGCCCCATCTGTATAAACAGGTATAAAATTAGTAGTACCACTACCAGTAACCTCACCTGAGTTAATACCTGCTTTAAGATCTTTTATAGATATGAGCTCATTATACATTTTAGGTGTATTAAACATGCCATCATCTGGATTAGGCCTTCTACCCAATACTAAATAATCTGTGTCTTCGGTTTTTTTAACTACTCTTTTTCTATTGAGTAGACCCATCATGTCTATTAATATATTTCCCATTTTATTTTTTTTTTATGTATCTGTGCAAAGTTTTGTACAATCAATACTATCCAATATTGTTTTAATTGCTGCGTATGTCTCAGTAACAATAACAGGTGTAAATCCAATTCCCACATTAAGTAATCTTAAATTTAAATATACTTGAGTATTAGGATCAAAAT
>Ga0209634_1000731_pt1 | contig 25019 bp, 42 predicted proteins | sample LinPmetageLP40_FD_184043 | JGI IMG/M metagenome (GOLD analysis project Ga0209634, IMG submission 184043) | Marine viral communities from the Pacific Ocean - LP-40 (SPAdes) (version 2) | ecosystem: Environmental > Aquatic > Marine > Oceanic | place: Pacific Ocean | collected 2010-08-26 | reverse complement strand
CATTTAACTCTCCTTTTGTTTAACTTACTATTATATAATAACACAACTAAAAGTTCTGTCAACCTATTTTTTATACTGACTATAACGATACTTCTTAATTCTCTTGATATCGTTTTGAGTCATACCATAGTTGTTGATAAGTTTCTTCTCTGCTTCTTTATCGCCTAGCATCATTTTTTTAATTAAAATTTCTATTTTATCGCTCATTTGTATCTCCTAGATTAACATTGGTAATTTGGGCCATGGAGTATCAAGACCGTTCTTCTGATCTAAGTACGCCATAACTAACTCTAGCTCAAAGGCTTCGTTCATTGCTAAAAAATTAACAAGGGCATCAAAGCCCACGTCGCTTTCGTACACAAAATCATCTACAGGTTGATCTTCCATAAACAGTTCAGTGGCAGTGCGGTAAGTTTCATTTGAAAACATATTAACTCCTATTGTTGTTCTTTTTTCATTGCTTCTAATTTCTTTACCATTTTAAAGAAACTATTAAACATTGCATCTTGCTTGTTTTCACCAGCCGGTAAACAAATTGCTTTAGCATCATGCGGTTGAACTTGTGCTAGTGCTTGTTTACATATATCCATACTTGGATATGTAATATTCAAACCCATTACACTTGAAATCAAAATAGTTTTTAACATTTGTTATTCCTTTTTAATTAACTTACTCTTTACAATAACACATTATAGAGATCTGTCAACCTTTTTATGCAACTTTTTTTAAATAAATAATAGTAGCATATAACGGAGGAATAAGTGAGTAAGATATTTGAATCACCTGATGGTGGTAAAACTGTATATCAACGTGAGTTTGGTGCTAGAGAACGTACACTAGTTCCAGTAAGAGAACATCAAGTTGGTATGGAAGAGTATGGAGGTATATGGAAAGAAGTAGTAGGATTTCCGGATTGGGAGTTAATAAAAAAGCACCACGATGTACGTGATGCTTATGAAAAGTTTTTGTTAATACAAGAAGAGTATAAAATATTAGATCAACTTGCTAATGATTAAATATTAAAATAGGGTATTCGTAATTTACAGTATCATCATTAACTTGTAATTCAAAAGCACCATTGTTTGTATGGAAACGTCTAGCCATCTTAGTAGGCGGACTTAGTGTAACAATTCTTTTTACAGTAGGATAGTTTTCTAGCAAATGTTCTTGCATCTCGTTTACAATAGTTCTACCTGCTCCGTGTGTATGACTCCAAACTGTATATAACATCGCCACTTCATCTCCGGCTAGTTCATGTAAGTGTTCTTCAGTTGTAGCCACATCATTAGTAAATGCAACACAGATTACTGCATCAGCATCAATACCGTTCTCGCTTAGTACAAAACTTTGTCTATTGTCTGTTATCCTAAAGTCAATATCAATATGAGGTCGTACTGGGTCTGCTTTTAAAATGCTTTTCCACCAATCGCCCTTAACTTCTTGTAACATCTTTACTCCGCTATCCATATTTATAATACTTCTGCAGGCATAGTGAATAATGCATTAATATCAGGTGAAGTTGGTTTACGAGCAAAACATACCCATTGTATGATATGTTCGTCTTTGTAGTTTGTTTCTTTAAACTCTCTAAAACTTGTACCTGTTGTATATACATCATCTACTACTAGCACCGGGTGTTGAATTTCACCTGTTGCATATTGATTAAGAATATTTCCTAATTCAGTTGCTCCGGTTGGAATACCTATTGCAACCCTAAAAGGTCTTTTCTCATAGTGTAATATTAAGTTTCCAAGTACACGCCATTCTTCTGTACTAAGTGCATCACACTCTATCTTCCATGTAAGTCTCCCACCTGCGTGTCCAACTACATCTACGTCTTGAAATAAATCCATTTTAATAACTCTGTGCTAATCGCCACATCAAGTATTCTTTGCTTTCGATAGGCTCATACTTGTTTGGCTCGTTTGTTAAATTTTGTACAATAGTACCCGGTTGTGGATCAACAAAGTGTGGCATACTAAAACGTGGAACATGACAGTAGTCATTGTTTACTCTATGCTTTGTACTTTTAAAGTAATCGTTTGTCCAACGTTGTAACAAGTCGCCAATGTTAACAACAACACCTCTCCAGACATATGGAACATGATGCCATTCGCCGTGTATGTCTTGTACTTCTAAGCCTGGCACTCCATTAATATCCCACAGTAAAGTAATTGTACCATAATCACTATGCTCGCCAATTCTTAACATTTTATCTTCTGTAGGTTTCATTGCTGGGTAATGTATAACTCTTGTTGTGTTATACGGCTTTAAGTGTGCGTCAACTAGTGTAGTACCACTGTCTAGTATTGTGTCAAACTTTTCTAATATTCTTAATGTAAGTTTATCTGCAATATCTATTGACTGTAGTGCAGTTGCTTTGAATCCGTTTATACCAGTAGGCCATAGTTGTTCTGGCATTCTAGTATTGTTATAATTAAAACTTTCTTTCATATCCTTTGGTGCAGTTGGGTCTACGTTTTCTGCTCCAACGATACTGTATCCTAAATTGTTTTCTGCTTGATAATTGTATCTGCTTTTTACTTCTTGCGGCAGTTGAAAAAATCCTTGCATAAGTTCCCACCATGATTTCATAGTGTCTTGATCTTTATCTGACAGTGCATTTTGAAACACTGCGAAGCCCACGGTTGTGTAGGCTTCGCGTATCTCGTCCAGTACTGTTTCACTTGTGAAGTCAATAACTGGAATCATATTATTGTCCTGGCACTTTAGCGTCAATACCTTCAACATAGTACATCATAGTATTAAGATGTTTGTCACTAGCAATCTCACCGTCTTTCAACTGTAGTTTGCCTGTGTTGTCTTTGATAGGACCTGTAAAGGCAAAGTACTTGCCATTCTTAATGCCATCTTTGATCTTACCAGCAAAAGCGGCAACATCATCTGGCATGTTTGTAAATGGCGCCATTCCAACAGCATCATCATCAATCATACCACCAAAGTAGTCACCGGTTTTCCAAGTACCATCAATTACTGCTTGTACTTTACTAACATAGTAAGGACCCCAGTCATCAATCGTTGCAGTTAACTGAGCCTTAGGAGCAAATCTAATTTGATTACTTGCTTGTCCGAATCCAAACTTACCTAATTTTTGTGCAGTCTGTAACGGAGCAGGTGAATCAGTATGTTGAGCAACCATGTCACAACCGTCTGCAATTAAAACTTCTGCAGCCTGTCCTTCTCTGCCTGGATCATACCAAGTGTTTACCCAAACAATGTCAATATCTACATCTGGGTTTACACTCTTAGCACCTAAGTAGTAAGTGTTAATTTCACGAATAACTTCTGGAATTGGAAATGCACCAACATAACAAATTTTGTTAGTCTTGGTCATCATACCAGCAATAACACCTTGTACATGTCTTGCTTGATACAAACGTAAACCATAAGTGGCTAAGTTAGGACCTTGCATGTAACCAGTAGCATGTTCAAACTTTACATCTGGAAAGTCTTTTGATACTTTAACCATTTGATTCATAAATCCAAAAGAAGTTGCGAAGATAATATCTACGCCATCTTGTGCCATTGAACGCATAACTCTTTCTGCGTCAGGACCTTCTGGAACGTTTTCAATGTAAATAGTTTCAACTTTATCGCCAAATGCTTTTTCAACATCTAGTCTTCCGATATCGTGTCTGTAAGTCCATCCGTGGTCACCAATTGGACCAACGTAGATAAAACCTACCTTTACTTTATCTCCAGCATGAGCTGATACACTGAAGAATAAAACTGACAGGGCTACTGTCAGTAGTTTTAATAGTTTCATTAATTTACCTTTCTAATAGAGGGTGTTCTTTAACTATATGCTTCACCCGGGGCGCCGTAATTTATAGACTAACTACCGTTTGCAAAAGTTTGTTGCATCTTAATGTTATCCATAAATTCTTTTGTTGTTGCTCCATTGTCTTTAAAAGCACCACGTAAGACTGTAGTTTGTGTTAAACTACTCTTTGCCATAATACCTCTGTTCTCGCAACAACCATGAGTTGCCTGAATATAAACACCAACGTGTTCACTTCCAGTTTCTTTTTGTATTGCGTTTGCAATCATAACATTAAGTTCTTCTTGCAATGTTCCACGCCTCGCACACCACTGTGCGATTCTTGTATACTTGCTTAATCCTAATAACTTAGGGCCAGCAATAATGCCAATATATGCTACACCTTTAACTGTTTGGTGATGGTGCGAACACAGACTAGTAAGCTCACTTCTTACAACCAACATACCTTCATAGCCACCTTCAATGTAATTTGGAAAGGCACTAGGGTTAGGCATCTGTTCATAACGACCACTCATAATCTCGTTAATGTACATCTTTGCCATACGCCTTGCAGTATCAATACTGTTAGGATCTGTCTTTGTATCTATAAGTAAACTTTGTAATACGTTTTCAAAGGCAGGTACTGCCTCATCAATTAATTGTTGCTTTTCACCTTCTTCAATGTAATCAGCAATGTTGTCGTTAGCCCAATGTCTAACGTTGTTATCAACTAGTCGTTGTTTAATTTTATCTTGTATTGTCATTTATTTTCTCCGATTTATAGTCGTGGATGACTATTAGTTTTATTATATTACTATTTAGATCTAATTGCAACCTAAATAGTTTCTTTTGAAAAGTATTTGTTAAGCATCTCTAAACGATCGTCTGCTTCTGCTAACTTGTTTAGTTCTGCAATAACTGCCTCAGTAACATCTGAATGTTCACCAATACCTGCAGGCATAGTTTTGTATACTTCAATGTTTGCTAAGTGCACCGCTACTTCGCCTTCGGCTTGTTTGCGAGTTGCTTCAATGATTAAGTCTCCGGTTTTCATTTTGATTCCTTCTTATAGTTTCCTTTTTCCGGGATAACGTGTCTAACGCCACCACTTGGGTCTTCCATATCACCTTCGCGGCGTGGAATTAAATGAACATGTGGATACTCAACAGTTTGCCCTGCTGACACTCCAACATTTTGTCCAATGTTGTAAGCATCACAGAAACCATCGTTGACCCAACCGTAGCCCCATGCATATGCAGCCTTGTAACACTTTTCAAGTTGTGTCCAAGTCTCTTCTTTAGGTACAAATAATAAATGTCCATTAGTAACAGGAAACTTATCTCTGTATACAACAAAGTCTCTTGTGTCCATTACTACGTCCGTCCAAGGTACATTGCTAATACTCATAATGTTTTAAATCCTTTTGAGTACCAATTGAATGCATGTTTAACAATGTCATCTAATTGATACTGTGGTTTCCAATTTAGTTCATTTTGTACTTTTGTTATATCAGCATAAACACAATCAGGGTCACCAGGCCTACGTTCACTAATAGTATAGTTTACCTTGCCGTTAGTAACTGCATGTTGTGATGCAGATATAATCTCCATTACACTACTTCCAGTTCCACTACCTAAGTTGTAAGCAAACGCACCTTCGTTGTTTATCAAGTGTAAAACACCTAGTACATGAGCTTGAGCAATATCACTGACGTGTGTATAATCACGAACACAAGTTCCATCTGGTGTATCGTAATCATTTCCATAAACACTAAACTCTGAGCCTAGTGTAACATTTTCCATAATTCTTGCAATTAAATGTGTTGCATCTTTTACTTGTCCTAAATCACCATCAGGATCTGCACCACAGGCATTAAAGTATCTAAAACTAATACTGTTTAATCCATAAGCAGTTGCATAGTCTTGTAACATCATTTCACCAATAAACTTTGTTTTACCATAACTTGTTAGTGGACGTTTTTCAGCATCTTCACTTACAGGAGGTAAGTGTCCATTGCCGTATATACTTGAGCTACTGCTAAACACAATGTTTTTAATATCCAACTCTACCAACTTGTCCAAAAGGATTTTCATGTTAGTTACATTGTTATCATAGTATTCTGTTGGATTGGTTACACTTGGACCTACTAAACTATTAGCGGCACAATGTATAACTGCGATAGGTTTTAGTTCAGCAAGTTTATCAAAGAACTCTTTACTGTTAAAGCTCTTGTCAACTACTTCATCAATCCATTGATGTGTATGTGTGTTGTTAGCATGATTCCTGTCAACACCGATAACACAATAGCCTGCGTTCTTAAGTTGTTTACAGATGTGGCTACCTACATAACCACCTGCACCTGTTACTGCTACCCAGTACTTCATTTAATACTTTGCCTCCGCAACATGATCTCTGTAGCGATTGCCACTTCTTAACCATTCTTCTTCACCGTCGCCTTGCATGATATCAATCATTCTGTCAATGGTTCCATTTGTCCAATCACTAATGTTACCCATATTCTCACTTGGTGCTTCAAGTCCTTGCAGTATTTTAGTTACTGCATCTTCAAGGCTCCACGGAGTATATAAACGTGTGTAATCATTTGCAAACGTTTCAGGAAAACTTCTGTAAGCAGGATATACTACGTTACAACCTAATGTATCTGCTTCACTTACTGTATTACTAACCCAATCTTGTAAAGCACAGTTAAACATTACTTTACTATCGTTTACAATATTATAGTAATCATTTTTCTGTAAGTCTTTTTCAATAGTTAGTAAACCAACCTTTTCTAAATGTAATGCTCTGTCTAAATATTTTTGATTGTTACTTCTAAGTGGACCACCACTTAGTACTGCAAACTCCACATCAGGTCTAATATGTTTTACGTTTTCAATAACGTCCATAAAGAAGTCCGGTTGCTTCTCTTGATCAAACCTTGCCGCAAATACAACTCTGTCTTTACGTTCTGTCCAAGGCTTAATGTTATTGTTAACACGACTTAGTACTTCTTCTTTGCCAAAACTTAGTCCGCTAATATTATATATCGGTGCTGACCAGTTAGCAATTTTCATGTGTGCAACCATTTCTTCATTAGTTGCTAAAATATGTACATTAGGAATCTCATTACACATTTGTTCGTATAACGACATCCACTTGCTCATACCCCATACGTGAACAAAGTCATCAGGGTCAACTGCTTGTGCTAAACAACGTAAGTAAATTGTCGGACGTTGTTCTTCAGGTATTTGACACATGATGTAAGGAAGCGACTCAATACCAGGTTGAAACATATCTTCAAAGAAGACTGCATCATTGCCAGTACATTCGCCGTTCCTCATCATTTGTACTAGATTCATAAGTTGACTCATACCAAAGTATGATCTACCATGTGCATCTAACACTTGTCCTACACTAATGGCCTTAGTATCATCTATAGTTGTTCCAGGAACTACTACATACTCAATACCACGTTTCTCAAATGCCGCAGTACTCCAATCTTGTAATTGTAAAGTATAACGACCTTCATAAGGCTCTAAGCCCATATAGAATAGTTTATTCATTAGTTACGTCTTTCCTTTCGGTTCTTTAAGTGGAACTGATCTCTTAATGCTTGACGCATTGCACGACCATCTCTGATCCACTGGTTGTAGGGTGTACGTCTATTGCGGTTACTGTTTTGCATGTGGCCCCAAGGGCTCTTAGATCGATATAAATCTTTCTCGTCAAATATGTATCCGTTGTCAACGCAGAATTGCCGGTAGCCATCCAAGTCTTCGAAAACTTGGCGTACTGCTGGTTCCATTTTGTTTTAATCCTTCTAATCATTTCAATAATCATATTTTATGAATGAACCATTTTCCCCGTCCTCACTTACCTCGATATGCACAGAACGTTCGGGGTACCGCTCTGCTATCGCCTCAAACAAATCATCTGACATCATCTCACATGACTTGTAGTCAAGTTGTAAAGTTTTTTCACTGTATAACTTTTCCAACCAACGTTTGAACTGAATGAATTCAATATCCCTATCATCATGGAATACTTGAATCCAAACTTTAAATTTAAAGATGTGTCTATGAATGTAGCCTAGGAAACTAACATCATATTCATCACCTGTTGCTAATTTTGGATCATCAAGAGCAGCAGGATATTTGTGCAATCCTTCCTTACTGAACGTAACCCATACCATAGCATTTTTACTATCTCTTTGTTTTGCACGTCTATCGTTAAGTGCTTCTTCTCTTAAACGTCTAGTCATATAATCCATGTGCCCCTCACGTTGTTCCATTAAGTTTTTTCACTTTCAAGTTGTGCTTTAATATAATTAATTTGATCTTTAACTGCCAACTTTTCTTTTTTAAGCTCACGAAGTTCGCCTAAAGGCCTAGTTAGTTTCTTTTCAACGTCTGTGCATTGTCTATCTAGCACCTTGTGTTTCTCTTGTAATGCTTCAAGTTTTCTTAAAGTTATTGACATATGTTACTCCTTGTATTCGATTGCTTCATCGTTTGTATAATCTACCCAAGGAGTATATTTCCATCTAGGAATATCCTGCATATTTAAACACCATACTCCACCATTCTCGCCTTGAAACTCTTTGTCAGCAATCTTGATAGTAAGGTTAGGATTTATTGTATCAACTTTAGGTAGGTGTACACTAATCATTGGGATAAACTTTTTATTCTGCCAAATCTTAGTGCTAAGTGCTTTTAGCATTGCATCGTGATGTTTTGCATCATAATCAACTGTTACCCATAAACCTGCATCTAATAATTTAGATATTGTTTTATTATAATACAACAGTTCTTTAGGATTGTCAACATCTATATCACAATGATTTGCACCCATATAAACATGCTCTACTGCATGTTTAAGTATTTCTTTTACTTTAGTTTTACCGTTTACAAATAGTGTAGTCATTCCATACACAGGTGTATGCTCTACTTCCTTGCCTGTAAACAGTTCAATATTATCATAGTCTAGTTCAGGCACTTCTTAATGTCCTCAAAGTTATTAGTAACTAAGTTAACTGGATTTTGTAAATCGTACTTTAAATAAATGTACTCTTCGACTATAGACTTATAGTTGTCTTTTAATATGTTTGAACTAGGATCTAAGTTTGTAACAAAACCTAAACCTGTTGGAAATGTAGGAATAGTTTTAATTGTAAGATCAGGCCTGTACTTGTTAACAATGTGCATAAACTTCCAAGTATCACCTGCCCAGTAATATGTATTCCATTCTCTTGTTGCAGTTTCAGGAACAACTGGATAGATATCATGAAACAACACTACTGAATTCTTGTTACTGTGCTTTTCAATATTGATAAAGTCTTTTAGCACTTGATCAAATTGATGTAAGCCATCTACAAATGCTAGTTCAATTTTACCATCAAGTAGTTGTTCTACACTTTCTTCTTTAAAGAAAGTATCACTGCCTACACTGAATATTGTTGTGTTATCAGACAGTTCATGTTCTATGTTTGGATAAGGATCAACACCAACTACTTTACTACTAGAAGCATACTGTAAACTTGTACCAGTGTTAACACCAATCTCCAAATAGTTCTTTGGTTGCAAAGTCTTATGAAACCATTCTAACCAAGTTGTATATTGATTACCGGGCAACAGTTGTGTCTGCGTCTTAGCATGTCTTGCCGCTTCAGTCATATTCTTTCCAACTTGTTGTGCTTCTTTTGTTGCTACGTCCATTGTTTATCCTTTAAATTTGTTTTATTATACAACACAATTTGTATGTTGTCAATCAAATAATACATTAAATTGACTTTTACTGTTAACAATCTTTTTACCTGTAGTACCTCTACTACCACCTTTAATGCTATCCCAAAACTTACTGTAGTGATTAATAACATCCATACTTTTATTAAAGTCTTTAGGTGCAAATACTTTGTCAACAACGTCACGAAACATTATTCTATTAAACGTTTCATCTACTAACATACCTGGAACTTGTCCTTCGTCGTATAGTCTGTTGGAGTCTTGTACTGCTCTAATATGTTGCCAAACATTATGACCCATAAGCAATGCATAACTAAAACTATCCCAACTTGTTTTACCTTCTTTACCAATTTTGTTTAGTTCTCCAGGTGCATAGTAACAAATGTCTCCAATGCTACATCTTGAACTAATTGGTGAGTCTTCAAACATATCATGTATACCATCACGTAATACTACGTCGCGGAAACTATCTGTGTTCTTAGAATACTTTTTGTTATCAGCAGTGGCTTCCATCATGTAACTCCACTTACCTCTATCATCAGTTCTTAACCTTGTGTACACTTGTCCGTTAGCAGTTGCTAAGAAAGGTGATGCACAATCAAAACTAATAGTAAAGTCTGGATTATGATGACGTCTAACTGCTCGTTGTATATCAGTTAGTAACAATGCCCATTCTAGTTTACTTGTACCTAAAAAGTGCATCCAGTCATGCTGTCCTTGCTCTAACAAGCCTTCATCTATAAGTGTAACCAAACGTTTTAATACCAAGTGTAAGTCACACATATTTTGTCCACCCATACCCCAACCATCAAATGGTCTGTCATATTTGTCTGAACAAAACTTCTTCATAGTGTTGTACCAATCATCTGCTTCAGTATGATTACTACCTTGTAATACGTTAAGTATTTTTAAGTCTTTACCTCTGGCTTCCATAAAGAATTCATTGTTAAACAATGTTGCATCAACGGCATCCTTATAACTTTTAATTCCACAGGCTTCACTTGCTTTTGGATCCAAGTAAGTCCATGTTGGAATATCTAAAGTCATGCCATAGTTTGCAATACCCGATTGCCATTTAATAACGGCTTCACGTTTCTTTTGTGCCGCTTTATCTTTTGTGTCTGCCCATGCACCAGGCCATACACCTTTTGCAATTTGGAATCCACCAGAGTCAGCAACCATAAGTGTATCAGCACTTCTACTACGGACCATGTCTTCTCTTGGAACATGTTTAGTTAAATCCATATCGGCATGACCAGCACTATAAAGACTCCACTTGTATGGAAACAATGCTTCTTGTTTATTAAGCCAATTCATTGCTTCCATATTCGGAATGTTCTTAGGTAGTCTGTCACCTACCACACTTTTTACTTTATCAGGAAAACGTTCGTTACCGATATAAGTTGCATAGAAGCCACTAAGGGCTGGCAAAAATATCGCATAGTCCTTTTGCTTCAGTGTTAGGTTGTCTTGCTCTATCATAGACTCTACTTTTGTTGTGCAGGAAGAATGTAATCGTATACTGCTAGTCCACTATCAACAGTAATCATACTTGCACCTTCATCACTAAAGTGCATCTTGCTATCACCAGCAAGACTTAAAATACTAATTACTTGATTAATTGGCCAGTGCCATCCGTGCTTTAAACTTCCAGTAATATCATGTTGGAAAGTAAAGTCTCCAGCATGTGTACTATGATCACCAAAGAAAAACTTTAAGTGTCCATCATCAGTTTTAGCAATGAATGTAGTTTCTTCACTGTGTACTTGTGACTGCATCTTTAAACGTTGAATTGCTGCCACACTTGGCTCAATCTCTACGTTCCAGTTAACACCTTTAAACTTTACAGTTTTAAGTTTATCGTTAATAACTTCACTTGTCATAAAGCGATAGTCATTTTTAAAGTCACCTCTTGTATTTTCAAAGTGTAAGCCAACTGGTACAGTTTCGCCATTACGATCCTGTGTGTTAATTTCAATCTTTGCTTCTTCCTTGTATTCAGCAAGGTTAAGTAAGATATTAAGTTTACTAAGATTAGGCATACCAAATGTGCCAATAAACTCGGCAATAGGTTGCTTAAACTTACCCTTAACAATAACACTTCTATCTTCAGCCAATCCTTCAATAGTAGTTTCACTGTCTGTACCGGTTACCTTAACTAAGTCAATAAAGCCTAGGCTATGTGTATGTTGTACAATGTCTTGTAGAAAGTCTTTCATTAATTTACTCCTAATGTGTATATTTGATTATATTTAGATTTTATGTAAAAGTCAACCACTATTTCTGTCTTTTTATTCAAAACTAAACAAATCATTGAAAGTAGTCTGGTTGTTAGTATCAAGTGTCAAATCCCACTCTAATACGTCTAGTAAGTTCTCCAACTTGCCATCGATCACAGTATTCTCCATAGCATGATCATCAAATGGTAAATCTTTAAACCATTGTGGTAAGTGAGCTTCGTCAGTTGGATAAGCAACACTTGTGTAACCTAACGGATTAGGTTTTAGTTTACAAACAATAACTTTTTGTCCATCTACAATTTCTGCACTGTAACGGTCACTGTTCATCTTTCGCAAACGATTCCAATTTATACTTGCTCTAACGTGTCCAGGCATATTTGCTTTACCTTGACGCTCTTCTAGGGCAGTAAACTTTGTCATATTGTTTGCACGTTTTGGTGATCCTTTTTCCCAAGCAGGCCTTACACTAAAGCCTTCCTTGAACTCTTTAACTTTATCAAGTACTGTTTCTCTTTGATCACCAGTCAGTACTCCAGTTAAAATGTTACTAAGAAAGTCTTGTACTATCTTTGGCGTATCACTACGTTTCAAGTCTAAGCCCATAACTTTCATCTTACCCGGGCTTCCGCCTGTGTCTGATCTATAACCTTCTGTATCATATACTAATAGTGCATAACGTTTCTTTGTAATAAACAAGCCTTTAGTTGCAACAACTTCTCTACCACCTTTAATAATTTTACCTGCTTCACGTGGAACATTAAATGCTTCTTTCATAAAGTCAGGAAAACTATCATTTAAGTTATCTGAAATTTGATCATACAATTTAATTGCAATCTCTTTATTCCATTCAACTTCACCTTTTTCAACTTGTTCCTTAATAACGGGCCAAGCACTAAAGTAAGCAGAGTCTGTGTCACCATATACAATAGCATCTCCAACATGATCATACTCGCCTGTTATTGCTTCATTGACAAATGCATCCATGTGCTTTGCAATAGCTCTACCACATAGTGTAGTTGATTGTCCAATACGTTTATCAAAGAACCTGCAACCTGGATTAAGAATAGCACCATACAAACTGTTCAAGTTAATCTTCTTAACTAACTGTCGCTTGTCATAGAATGCTTTTTCTTTATCGTCTTTAGCATTTTTCATTTGTGCTTGTATCTGTTGTCTTTCAGCATACCAACGTTCTAGTAGTCCTGGAACAATACCTTTTACATCACTGTTAAATATTGTACCGTTAGCACTTAGTATCCAAGGGTTACCACTTAGGAAAACCATCTTGTGTATCTCTGCACCTGTTAGTATATTTTCAGTACCATCTTCCCATTCAACTACAATTTCAGTTGCTTTGTCTTGAGCCATAACCATTTGATATTCTTTACTACCAAACTCGCCTTCCCATGCTTCTGCAAATGACTTCTTATCTGCCATACGTTCTTTTAGTACAGATTCAGTGTAGTCTTGTCTTAGTTGTCCTACAATAGTTTCATTACCCATATTCAATGCTCTAATGGCACTTGGATACAAACTGTTAATATCAATAGCACCAATCCAATCATGCATACCTTTTTTAGGATATGCAACATAGGCACCTGCCGCTTGTGTGTTACCCAGTTCATCTCTGCTTTTACGACTTGGAACAACTAAGCCACGTTCATGTGCTTCGTTAATAATTGCTTGTTCTGTAACTGCCACTGCACCCATTGTTGTTTGTAGTAACACAGTATTAGCATGTCCAAGTTCGTTTGCAAGATCAAGAAACTTTAACTTCTTATCTAGTTTGTCAAGTAGTGCAACATCTTGTCTACTATAGTCTAAAAACTTTTCAAAGTCATTGTTGTACAGTTGATCAAGTGTTCCTTCATATTGTACTTTACGTTCATCTAATTCATATTCACCAATAGCATCTAAACTATATGAATGCATTTCGTGATATGTATACTTTCTATAAAGTTGCATGTAATCCATATGCACTCTACCAATAGTATCAAACGTAACGTTCTCTGCACCAAAACGTTCAAATGTACGTTTCTTTGGATACTGATTCCATAAACAAAAACGTCTTGTATCATCTTTGCTTAGTACACGTTTTACCCTGTTAACCATGTAAGGTATATCATAACCTTCACTGTTCCAACCACTTAATATATCTGCATCATCAATAATGTCTAAGAATGCATCAAGCATTTCTGCTTCAGTGTTACATAGTATTGTATTTTCAAATTTGTTTACAATAGCAGTTGCATCTTCTTGTGTCATACCTTTTGGCTTGATACAAAGTGTAATCATTTGCTCCATCCACTGTAAGTATACACTAATAGCAGTAATTGGATTAAATGGATCTTCAGGTGGTGAAAATCCTCTTTCCTTGTCAAAGTCTGTCTCAATATCAAAAAATGCAGTATTAAGTGTAGGTGCATTTTGTCCGAGATAGTTTTCTTCTAAACAACGAAATACAGGATTGATATCACTCTCGTAATGTCTAACAGTATTGTTTAATTTTAATTCTTTGCGGAAGTCTCGCATTGTACGACATTGTATCCTGCTAACAGGGTTGCCATAAATGCTTCTGTGTTTGCCTTTCAAGTCATCATAATAAAATACATACTTGGCGGCAAAGTCTTTGTATTCACGTTCACCTTTTGTGTTTCGTTCTACAACGTAAATACGATCTTTGTCTCTGTCGAATAGTGCATCAACGTACATTTGTTCTCCTTGTTGTTATGGCCAACTGTGCCGTGTGTCATGCCGTTAAGGTGGCGAACCTGTATTATCTTTTTATAATAACACATGTATTTGTAAAAGTAAAGAGTTTATTTTGAAACTTCTTCCCAATGTGCTAACTGTAGTCTTTCTTTAAGAGCATCACTTTCACTTTGCAGTTCTACAATTCTATGAAACTGATAAGACTTTAAACTTTGTGCTTTTATCCATTCCATGTGTTGTTCTGCTTGTGCAAGAGTATCGAACTGTTTTATTATAACAGGATCTTCTATCTTTGGCTCATACTCGATGCCGTACATTCAACTAACCTGTATTGCAATATAAATGCATAAGGCTAGTATTACTAACTTGCCCCAGTCTAAGTCAAAGTCAGTACCTTCACCAAATCTTTTCTTAAATTCACTTACTTTCATTACGCCTTCTCCTCCATTTATGTAATCCATATAAACTAATAGCCAACCAAAACACTTCTAAAGTTATGTTGGCAATAATAGGCTTATAATACAAATTAACAAATAACAGTATTGCTACTCCACAGTTGTTAAAACTATACCAAAAACCTTTAGCATCAATTTTATCTGCTTGTAATAATAAGTAGGTTACTACTAATAATAAAACACCCATATTACCAACGATATCACTCCAATGCAATGTATAATAATCTACCATATCCTTGACGCTACTCCAATTCCAATAATGTTGACAACTACAAAATATATGGTAATCATCATTACCCAAGCGGCTCCACGTCTATAACTTGCATATGCCTGCGTGATACTTCCTATTAAGAAACCTGGGTAAATTAACATCATATCAGGGTTGTCTGCTTGTAGTGCCAGTATCATACTAGCATGAACTGTAAATATAAAACTTACTAGTTCAAACCAAAATGCAACTTTGTCACTAGTATAACTCTTGACCCAAAATTGTTTTACGTTAACGATCAATTACTGTTTTCCAGTTGTTGTTAAGATGTTTTCTAGTACTGAGTAATCATCAGTTGCTTCAGCAAAGTTTCCTTTGTGTGCTACACGGATTGCTTTCTTAAGTACTGCTGGCTTGATTTGCATTTCTTCTGCAACGGCCTTGATAGTATCACTGAGTCCTGCACTGAGGTCTTCTACCTCTTGCATTACTGTCATACCTTCATTAATAATTGTGATTAGTTTTGCTTTTTCTTCACTACTGAAGACTTTGTCTGCACTCATCGATTGTTCCTTCGTTCAACTATAATATAACTGTATTATATGTTACTATGAAGGGTTTGTCAACCTAAACTTTTGCTTTTGTTAAACTTAATTGTGCAAATACTTCTGATGGTCTTGCACTACTTGGTACTAGACTTATACTAAAACCTGAAAAATGTCCTGCTTCTGCCATTTTAACAAACTCGTCACCTGTGTTAACCATTACATATTTTAACATAGGAAAGTTAATACTAAGTAATCCATCCCATCCATAATTTGCTTTGTAACTGTCAAAGTTTGCTTTGCCATACATTCTTTCTGCTACAACAGGATCGTCTTGCATCATTGCTTGAACAAATGCAGCCGGGTCTTTGTGTACTTGACCAAACCATTTTGTAAGCATGTCTTGTCTTTGCTTTTTCTTTTCTGGATCGTTTAATGGTAAATCTAGTGCAATGTATGCCACTGCTCTTTTTAATCCAAGACCTTTACTGCCTTGTTCAAAGTGTTGTGCTATACTTGGAAGAGCACTCCAGTATTCTTTTGCCACCATGTTAGTAGGACCACCTTCTCCAAGACGTCCACCACCTGATGTTGTTTCTGCTTTAACTTCAATACCTGTGCCGTTAACTTCAATATCACCACCATCGCTTTTTAATCTAATTTTATTAGATAGCATAGCAAGTGCATATTCGCCTGGGCCTTTTTGTTTCTTACCTGCTCCAAGCATTGCCATTGCTTGAAATATCTTTGAAGTTGTTTCGTCACCACCAAAGAAATCTCTAACACTTCCTACACCTGGTGTAGTTAACTTTGAAGTTTCAACTACGTTACCTTTAGATAACCTGTCTAAAAATCCATTTAAACTTTTGTAATCAACGCCTGCATGAAATATAATTTGTGTTAGTGTTTTTAATAACGGCTCAATACTAAAAGTATCGTCTTCTGTTGGAGGTCCAAATGCCTGTGCAACTTTACCTGATATGTCTTTATCATGTAATGTTCTATAGATTCTATCTAGTAATACTAGATCATCATCATTGTCTGCTTCAAGGCCACTAACCTTAGAAATGATGGCTTTTTTCATTCCATCATCTTCAAATAAAAATTCTTTTGCTCTCATCAGACTTCCTTAACTTCTATACAAACTATTTATCACTAAACTTTGAGATCCTGTCTTGATGTCTACCGCCCTCAAAGTCTGTAATTAAAAACTTTTTAAATATTTCTACTGCAAGAGTGTGATCAGTAATACGCCCACCCATACATAGTACATTGCAGTTTCCGTGTGAACGTGCAAGTTCTCCCATGTTTATATCAGTACACAATGCCGCTCTTATGTTTCTATGTTTGTTGGCACACATTGCCATACCCTGCCCTGTACCACAAAGTAACACACCAAAATCATATCCGTTGTGTTGTAAATAATGTACAACTTTGTCTGCATAGTCAGGATAATCTACACTGTTTTCATCTGTGCATCCTAAGTCTACATAAGCATGTTCTGTAGTAACAAGATATTCTTTAATACGTTGTTTTAATTCGTAACCGCCATGGTCACTTGCTATTACTATTCTCAACTGAACCATCCTACAAAACTGTATCTGTTTGTTGGTGCTATATAACTTATAGGACTTACAAAATGTTTGTTTGTATTAGGTTTACTCACGTCAAGTAGTACTAGTCTATTTGCTAATGGCATTATTGTTGTAGTTACACGATTTTGCTCATTTAGTAAACATAGTTCTCCGCCATATTCTTTCTTCCAGTTTTTACTAAAGTAAAACAAATATGCTATTTTTCTTTTTGGATCATAATGCGGTGTAATCCAATTATCATATTTGTAATAACTAAATGTTGGATAGAATGTTTTTAAGTTTTCAAACCCACTAATATTTTGTACCCAGTCACGGAATGAAGCACCCTCAAGTGTTGTATAAGCGATGCCTGTTGCAAACTCATGTGTATGTGCGTTGGGTATAGTAGTCTTTTCATCTATGCCATGTACTCTATGAAAGTAACTAAAGTCTCCTGGCTTTGTACCGTATACAACTTTTTGTTCTAGCCTTTTGCCATTAGCAGGTTGCATAGCAGGAACAGTTTCATGCCAGTCATTAATACCGCCTCTGAAGTCATAGTTTAGTTCAGGAACTGTTTTTTGTATTTCATCTAAGTACTCGTCTTGTAGAATACCATCTATTGCTAACCAGCCATTATCATTCCATTGATCTTTATACGACTGTTGCACACTTTCATCAAATATACCTAAGTTAAACATCTTTTTCCCATTCGTTGCCGTATTGCTTTAGCCATAATGCGTAACCCCCGTCCCAAATAGTTTTGCCAGTAAAGCCACACTCTAATTTATATATCTGTGTACCATCACCATCATATTCCCAAGGTCTATCTGTTGGATCTAGTGCTAGTATACCTTCTTGAAAGTCTTCCCACTTCATGGTTCAATTATCTCCACAACTAAATCGTTTACACCTTTAATAAGGCGGTGATATGTTTCTTTGGGTATAAAGTGCGTATCGCCCATTACTAAGTCTTTAGGTAGTTCGTTGTCCATTTGTAACTGCCAGCCGTCACTGCTCATAATAATGATATGCCTATCGTTATGATCTCTATGCCATACTAAGTCATCTTCCCAAATTGTTTCTGGAAAGGTTCTAAGTCTTCTATTGTCTGAAAGTTTTTGTTCTACAAATGGATGTAGATTACCACCAAGTTCCGCCACCACTTAACCCCAAGCTCTTTGCATAGCGAGGTAAACGGCAAGCCCAGTAACCGGCTTTTGTTTTATCTTTTTTATTTTCACAATCATGTCTAGCGGCAAAACTAGCTCTTGCTTTTGGATCTTTAAGTTTAACGGCAAGATTGCCTCCACCATCTTTAGCACCAAAACTAACTTTAACTACGTTTCCTTTTTTGTTCTTTGTATAAACATAAAACTTTTTGGATCCGCCACGTTTTGGTTTGCTTAATTCTACTTTTTTACCTTGATACTCTGCTTCTGCAATGTTATGATTTTCTTCACTAATGATCATATCTAAAGGAACACTACCAACTCCTACAACCTTTACCCATTCGCCTAACTGGGTATCGCGAAGTATTTCTTCATCAAACCAATCAAGGTCAGTTAAACTACCTTCATTGTATTGTTCTCTTGCTTGTTTAAAAAGGTCAAAGTAAGCATCACTACCAAAGCGATAAACACTTTCATGTAGAGGAATGCTATTTTTTGTGTGGTATTGAATACCTTCGTTTATAGATAATAGTTCATTGTATTTCATATTATTATTTATGCATAATTTGTAAACAGGCTTAAACCTAATTTCTTATACATTCCGCTATCTAAGAAGTTACTAGCACAGTGCAATCTAACACAATCAAATACAATAACATCTCCGGGTACCCAATCGCAACTACGTTCAACACTAAAGCCTTCGCTCCACTGTGGATAATCATCTTTAAACATAGTGCTTATATCTGGTGTACGGTTATCTTCATGTAGTCCATGTATGCCTGAGTATTCGTACAATGGCCAATTATAAAAACTTTCAATGTCTGTACTACCTTTAAAACATTTAACAGGTGCATGAAAAAACATTTGATCAAATATATGAAATTGTGCATCATTATCGTTTATAACTGCATCTTCATGATAAAAACGTTGTAATGGAATAACAAGACACTTAGCAGGCATAATATCATGTCTGTAGTCTACGTCATTGTGTATTACATAAGGTTTATTAGTTTCAAAGAAGTTACCACCCCAGACATTTAAGTTTAATCCTAGTTGTGTTGTTACTTTGTTGAATATGTTTATAAAGGAAGGATCATGTTTAAAATTACTAGCAATAAGTGTAGTAGGGCCAGTATTCTTATGATCACGTTGTGTGTTGTTATGGTATAGTTTAAGTAGTGTATCTCTGTCTGTGCGAGATAAGAATTGTTTTAACACAATGGTATCTGAAACCTTGCTGAGTATTTCATCAACTTGTTCTTGTGGACGTTTAACTAATTTGCCGTCTGTAGGACGACCAACATTTCTTGTCATTTGTTTACTTTTTGTTAGAAAGTTCTACTGGTGAGCAGTTAGAACAACTGCAATGTTTACAGATCTCTATTGATCTAGGAGAAGCGGGTTGTTCACAGGCATAATCTTTTACTTCTTTCCACAGTGGTCCACCACAATGTGATTCGTGTCCACAAATACGGCAACTAGTTGATGTGTATCCTGTTATGTCAGTAGCAAAGGTTTTACTCATAGTAAGTTCCTTGTATGCTTTTTATTTCTAACATGTTAAAGTTAGGATCTTCTACAAAGAATGTTTCTTGTTGTGTATCTTTGCCTTCAAATCTTATATAAGGATTATCGTAAAATCCAATATTTTCTTCTACATGCTTCTTTACTTGTATATATGTCTCCCAAGGTAAGTGTACACCAAAATGTGGAACACATACTGCACCCATATCAACATCATGTCTACTTCTTGTAGATGACTTTGTTTCTCTTGGAGGAGTTTGATGTAGTGTAAGCTCATTGCCCCAAAAGTCAATGTCTTGCCATTTACCTTCTTCGTTTGGACCTAGCTCACAACCTAATACGTTTGTGTAAAACGGTAATGTTGTTTTTAAATTTCCGCCTTCAATCGCTAAATGAAAACAATTTGACATAGTTAGCCTTTTGCGGCGTGCATAGCAGCCATATGCTGTTTATACTTTTTAGAACCTTTTGGGTGCTTACTATAACCTTCATCAGCATGTTGCTTTGACATTGCAGCCTTAACTGCGTCAACAGTCATGTTTAATTCTTTAGCAATCTCTTCTACACTTTTTCCGTCTTGTTGTAACTTGTACATATACGGAATTGCTTCGTTCATATCGTCTTCTTCTAAGTCAGCATCTTCATATGTAGGAACAATTGACATTGATCTACGCAGTACACCAGAAAATTTAGTATTAAGGTCAAACATTGTTTGTAACTGATCAGTTAAATCGCCACTGTCTTTGTTCATTTCTGCTAATTGAATAATCATATTTTCAAGCATACGACGGTGTTCGCTAATCGCTCTAAGTTGTTTTATCATACGTCTTGCATTTACTTTTTCGTAATCAGCAGTATCATCTTCAGGTAAGTTTTTGGCGTCAGTTGCTTCTAATTCATCATGTGCAAAAGTTTCTTCTGAGCCGTCTGCAAACTTAACAGTACACTTGTCGCCTTCAACTTTAATGCACTTACCCGGTGCTTGACCTGGACCTTCTTCTTTTGGAATTACTGTGTCACCTACTTCAAATCTTTCTAAGTCGTCAGTCGCTTCTTCTACAGTTGGAGTGGTAATAGCGATTGGCACTTCAGCAGTCATTCCAAGTATATTCTCTTGAATCTCTTCTGCTTCTTTTAGTGCTTTCCGTAAGCCTTCTTTGATGCTTTTTGTTTTTTTGTTTTTTGCTGTTTCAACTTGAATTTTATGATTTTTTCTACGTTCAGCAGTATCTCTTTTTTCAATTTCGTTTAACTTTGCAACGAGATCAGTAAAGGACATATTAGCAACATTATCAGACATTAGATTATTCTCCGTTTGTATTAGTGGTAGTAGTTTCTTCGACGTCAGCCTGTACTTCAACATCAGGCATTCCTGCTTGAGAGTTTGCGTCCAACATCTTGTATTCTAAATGATGTGCAACACTGGATAGGTAGTCACTTGCTTTAGTGATCTTGGCCTGTACCCAACCTTCAAGTCCTTGTTCTTCAGAGACACCAGCAAGTAGTTTATGCAACTCTATTGCATACTTTGCCGTTTTGTATAAGTCGGAACGTGCCATTTGCACTTCATGATCAACTTCCATATGTCTAGCATCCATGCTAATATCTTCTTTTATAATTTGTTTTGCTCTCATGATAACTCCAAACTTATCTTCATTACAGTGTATTTAGTCTTTTTAAATAAAAAGTTTATTTTAATATTTTATATAATTGCCTTGTAAATGCAAAGTGTGTTTTTTCTCCAGGATGCACGTTATCTAGTGCATAATCATTTAATTCTCTACATATATCTTCAATATACAAAGGTTCAATTACTGCTTTATTCCATTTAGGTGTGTCGGCATAGTACTTATTATTAGGTATTAAGTTAATATGTTTAATATCTATATTATTATAAAAGTCATTTAACTGATTTAATCTTAAATAAAAATCATTAAGTGTATCAATGTTACTGTGAAATTGTGCATAATATGTTTTACTAGCATTACTATCATTCCATGGTGCTAGTTCTGTTTCTGTGCCATTATCATTATAAACAATATGCCTATCTGGATAAGTCCATTGTATAATTACTATATCTTTAGGATTATAGTCAAAGTTAATTGCTTTAGTCCATATTTCTTTATTACTAGCACCAGGTCTACTTGTGTTAATACAATCACGGTTAAGTTTACGAGCAACACCATTAGCAAATGATAATTCACTAGCCACAGGACCTGCTTCATTGTTTTCTTCTTTAAAACAATCTGCTAACCCGTGTCCGTATGCTAAACTGCAACCATGTGTTATTAATCTTGCCGACATATATTTAGATACTCTTGTGCTAAATCTTCATGAAACTGTGTATCGCCGTGTTCTCCGTCGATTGCTTTATTGCTATTTACATAAATTGAATTCATATCAAATAATATTTTAGTATTTTGCCAACTAGGAGTTGGACTTAGTGTTCTAATATCTGTACTAAAGTTGTACATGTTAGGTACTAGCATGTTAGCATGATGTATGTATGTGTTTGCTAATATTGCCTTATCATATGTATCATGTGTTAATGCTAAAAACCTTTTAACATAGTCTTGGTCGTGCCAAGTTGCTAATTGCTCAACTACACCATCTTGTCTTATTATACAATCTCTGTTAGGGTAAGTCCATTGTACTACTATTAAGTCGTCAGGTTCAAAATTAAAGTTAATAATACGATGCCATATTTCTCTATTACTGCTTCCCCATTTACTTGCATTAATACATTTACGATTTAAGAAATTTGCCATTAGTTGTGGCCATGCTAATTTACTAGGAGGAAGATCTCCAGGGCCTCCTATGTCTAACCAACAATCTTCTAAGCCTACTCCGTAAGTATGGCTACAACCAAACGCAACTAATCGCATGACTCAAATGCCTCTTGTATATAATGATTAACACTCAATCTATGTATTCCTTTAGGATAATAATTAGGAATAGTTTTATTTTTTACTTTTTGTATTTTATCTAACATATAATTAGCAAATTGTTTATGACACTTTGGACCTGGGTGTATATTATCTGTTCCTCTGTCACCGGTTTCATATATTGGTTGTAAGTTTCCTAATAACGGAATAGTTTGCCATCGAGGATAAGGTATAAGTGATACTTCGTCGCAGGCAAAATTATAAATGTTTTTTATCAATGTATTTGCATGTTGAATATAAGTATGACTTTCTACAATTCTATCAAAGTCATCATATGTTTCAACCATATATCTTGCTACTGTTTTATTCTTGTGCCAGTCACCAAGTTGCTCTACGTTGTCATTAGTAATAATACAATCTCTATTTGGAAAAGTCCATAGTACAACTACAACATCGTCCGGTTCATAGTTGTAGTTAATTATATTCCACCATAGTTCTCGGTTACTACTTCCACTTTTACCTAAGTTAATGCATTTAACATCTAATAACTCAGATAGTTGTGTTGGCCAGTTCGTATCACATGCTTCGCCTACGGTATTGCTACAACCAAACGCAACTAATCTCATTTAGTAACATCTAATGCTGATATAATATTACTGAAGTTTACTAACTCAGGATCGTTAATGTATTTTAGATTTATAATTGTTACTGCTCCAACTACTTTTGCACCTGTTTGTTCTATTAGTCTTTGTGTTGCTAATAAACTACCACCTGTAGCAATTAAGTCGTCTGCAATCATTACTCTACTTGTATGCCCTAGTATACCTTCTTGTAATACAACTGTATCTTCACTGTATTCTGTACCATAACTTTCTTCAAGTAAACTACCAGGGTACTTTGCACCCTTTTTACGAATCATTACAAATGGAACACCAATGCAACTAGCAATTACACTGCCTACAACAAAGCCTCTGCTTTCAATACCAGCAATGTGTGTTATTTCACCGTTTCTATTATATAAATTTTGTAGTTCTACACTTAGTTCAGCGGCAACTTGATTCCATGCCGTTTGTGCAAATAAACTATTAATGTCATAAAAGTTTACTCCTGGCTCTGGGTAATCAGGGATAGTTCGTATATAATCTTTAATATCAATCATTTGCTTCTCCAATGGTTATATATAATATATAACACTTTGGACTAGAAGTCAACTATTTTGTTGAATAAATGTTTTTAACTTTTTTAGGATAGCCGGGTTGCTTTGGCTTTTTCTTGCCTTTTAGATAACCCTTAGGATCTACTGCACGGCGTATTGCTTTTTCTTTTCCAAATAATGGAAAGGCAACGTGTGCAATATCTGTACTTGCTGTTGCATCTGCACTAGCATCTTCTTTTTTAATTGGTAGTTCAGGGTCGTATGCTTTCCATTCATCATATGTCAAATACATATCTGTATCTGGATCATAATACTTGCCTTCGTTATTATCGTAATAAACAACTTTACCTGAACGTGTCATAATAGGACCTTCTAGTCCATCACGTGCTTGGTACTTGTCTCTGTCAATTGGCGGAAGGATTGCGTATCCTTCATGTATAATATCATTTATTTTCATAACGTTGTATTTACCTTAGTAGTGTTGTGTCATGCTCATTACTTTTAGCACATTTTCCCATGTTTTTGGAATATTCATTACCAAGTGTATACTATCATGTCCCCAACATGCAGTCCTGTGTACTTTTCGTGTATCTACATAATAACTTCTACCGGGTTGTATATCTCTACGTCTGTAATCGTGTTCCCATTCAAATGTACTGTGGTCTGTGTTTTCACTACAAAATGCAACAATTCTAAAACAGTCTCTACTTAGTACAGGATGATCTCTGTGTGGTGGAAACCAGCCGCCTTTGTTTAGTTTAACTAACATAGTTCTACCTAGTACGTCAAACGTGTTTAACAACGGATGTAAACTTGGCATTGCATTGTACAATTCAGTAGGCACATTAATTTCACTTTCTAGTAACTTACGTCCTACACGTTTACGGATTTCAGGCATACTTAAACTATCTCCGACAGTATCGCCTTCCATGCCTATTAACATCAAGCCTTCTCTATCGTTAGTAACACCTTCTGTTCTTAAGTACGGAACCCACTTGTCGTCCCATGCTTTAATTTCACGTTTAA
>Ga0209634_1000729_pt1 | contig 25023 bp, 21 predicted proteins | sample LinPmetageLP40_FD_184043 | JGI IMG/M metagenome (GOLD analysis project Ga0209634, IMG submission 184043) | Marine viral communities from the Pacific Ocean - LP-40 (SPAdes) (version 2) | ecosystem: Environmental > Aquatic > Marine > Oceanic | place: Pacific Ocean | collected 2010-08-26 | reverse complement strand
GTGTTGAAAAAGGAGAAATTGCGAGAGGTACTTAAGAGATGTGTGGATAAAGATAGATCATTGTTAAAGTACAATGATTCTATTCAGAAAGAATTTCCATTTAGAACTATAAATCAAATTGTGGATTTGATATGTTTAGAAATAAAAGGGTCAAATTCAGATGCCTGATATAGAAGTAGTGATCTTTGAAGTTGTTAAGAACGGAAATGATTGGTTGCAATAAGTATCCAAAAAGAAACGAATTAACACCTATTAGTAGTAGGTTTATAAGTTGAACAAATAATAAAAAATGAACACGAATCATCATCACCGTCAGATAATTACATATGATGAGAAATTAGGTCATAAGTATGTTTCTGATCTTTTTACAAGATTAAGATATGGCAATGATGGATATTTTATCGAAACAGATGATTTAGGTTTTAGAAACTCAAAACAGAAAGCAGGGAAAATTAAAATCATTGTTCTTGGAGATTCATATGTTGCTGGTGATGGAGTTAGTAATTCATCTAGATTTAGTGATGTTATTGCTGAAAATCTAGATTGTGAAGTGATTAACTTGGGTGTGTCGGGCTATGGTGTAGATCAACAAATATTGGCTTACGAACAATTCAAGGATCAGATAGAACACGATATTGTTATTTTTGCTCCTTACTTGGAGGATTTTTATAGAAATCTAATCCCTGCAAGAGAGGGGCTAGACAAATCAACAGGTAAATCAGTTCTAGTACCAAAACCTTATTACAATATTGAGAATGGAAGCCTTGCCCTTCAAAACATACCAGTACCACGAGAGAGGATAATAATTGATGAAGAAAAAAGAGTTGAACAAAGAGGGAATATATTAAGTGAAGTGTACGATAAACTCAGACCTGCATTTTACAAACTAAAATATGAAGCTTTAGGCAAACAAGACTTTCCAGAGTTGAACGATAGGAAAAGTAAGGAGTGGATAATGATGAGTTTGCTAATTGAGAAACTCAAAAATCTCACAGCAAGTAAAAAATTAATAATAGCACCAATCCCCTTTAACTCATATGTGACAAGAAAGCAAAAACAATTATATCTTACATTGTTTAATGAATATCAGGAAGATGAAAGCGTTTGGGTCATTGATCTGTTGAGTGATTTATTAAGTTCATATGAGCAAGGAAATGACGATCTGTTCCTAAAGCTTTGTGGTCATTTCTCTCCTATTGGACATAAAATAGTAGCAAAAACATTTGAACTCTTTTTAGAAAATGATTTAAATATTAAAAGAAGAGCAATAAGTGCTCCTGTTGATCAAAAGCCAAATAAGAATTATATACTGGGAATTTCATGTTATTATCATGATGCTGCGGCTGCAATTCTAGAAAATGGAGTAGTGGTAGCTGCGGCACAAGAGGAACGTTTTACAAGGAAAAAACATGACCCTTCAATGCCTGTTAATGCAATTAACTATTGTCTAGAGGAAGTAAAAATCAAAATAGATGACCTTGATGGTATATGTTATTATGACAATGAAGCATGGACACTAGAAAGAGTACTTCATAATGCTGAGTCTATAGGTCATAAAGGACAAGAATTTTGGGAACGAGCAAAGAAAAGTATGTTGAAAAAAATCATGCTATCTGGTGATTTGAAAAAAACATTGAATTATTCTGGACCTATCTATAAAACAGAACATCATATTTCACATGCAGCGAGTGCATATTACCCGAGCCCATTTATGGATGCTGCTATTTTAGTTGTAGATGGAGTAGGAGAATGGGCTTGTTCTACTATTGCCAAAGCTAGTCCCAATGGGATTAGTATACTCAAACAGCAAGACTACCCTCATTCTCTAGGATTGTTATATTCGGCATTCACATATTTTTGCGGTTTTAAAGTTAATTCTGGGGAATACAAATTGATGGGACTAGCACCTTATGGAGACCCTGTTTATGTTGATAGAATTAAAGAATACTTAATTGATATAAAGACAGATGGCTCTATCTTTTTGAATTTAGGCTATTTTTCTTTTATGGAAGGAGAAAGAATGACTAATGAAGCATTTTCAGAGCTATTTGACGGACCGGAAAGACTCTCAGAAAGTCAAATTTCGGTTAGGGAAATGAATCTTGCAGCTTCTATTCAAAAAGTAACTGAAGAAGTAATAATCAGAATGGCAAATCATGCTTTTGAATTATGCGGATGCAAGAACTTGGTATTTGCTGGAGGGGTAGCATTAAACTGTGTTGCCAATGGAAAGTTGTTCGAAGAAAGCTTATTTGATGATATTTGGATTCAACCAGCTTCTGGAGATGCTGGTGGAGCATTAGGTGCAGCTTTTGATTTGTATTATAATAATTTTTGTAAGACAGGGAAAAAAGAGGATAGTATTCAGAAAGACTCTTATTTGGGGCCTTCATATTCTGAAAATGAAATATTTTCATTCTTACACACAAAGGGAATACCATATCATAAATTTCAGGTGAATCAAAGGCAAAATGAAATTGCAGAGTTTGTTAGCAATAAAAATATAATTGGCTACTTCGATGGAAGGATGGAATTCGGACCTAGAGCATTAGGAGCGAGATCAATTATTGCAGACCCGACTGATATAGAAATGCAGTCAAAATTGAATCTAAGAATTAAGTATAGAGAGTCATTTAGGCCATTTGCTCCCATGGTTATGGAAGAAGAATTGGCTAATTATTTCGATTTTAATAAGCCTAGTCCGTATATGCTCATTGTTAGTCCTGTCAAAAAAGAACTTAGAGTACAAGAAGATCATGTCAAAGAAATGGGAGAAGATATGATTAAGAAGATCAATCTTAAAAGAAGCCAATTACCAGCAATAACACATGTTGATTATTCGGCTCGTCTTCAATCTGTAAGTAAGCAATCCAACCCTTATTTACATGATATATTAAAGAAAGTTAAGGAGCACTCAAGCTACGCTACTTTGATAAATACGTCCTTTAATGTTAGAGGGGAACCAATAGTTTGCACTCCAGATGATGCGTTCAAGTGTTTTATGAGAACTGAAATGGATGTTTTGGTTCTTGGTGATTTTTTCTTGTTAAAAGAAGAACAACCAAAATGGGAAGAAAATGAAAACTGGGAAGATTTATTTACACTTGATTAATTATTAAATAAGAATGACTAAAATTTCACTTAAATCAGATGTTAATACGGATTCTTATTGGATAGGAGCTGTTGATCGAGATTCACTTGTGAAAATAGGGAATGATTTTATGGAAGGAAATCCTGAAAAAATAACAGAGTTGTTACTTCAAGAGTTTCATAATACTTCTCAGGATTTGAAGGAGAAATTTAGGCCTCTTATCTTGGAATGGTTATCGAATGTGGAAAAAGATAAAATTGGTGAAACAGAATTTTCTGAATTGAGAACGCATATTTATGAGATGTTTTAATTAAAATAATTAATCTGATTCAGTTTAATTTCAACAGTATAAATATTTGTATTTAACTAAAAGGAACTTACGCTAAGTTTATTACTACAATTGAAAAAAAGAAAAAACATCGATTTAGCTATCGTAATTGGAGCTTTTCCTCAGGTTTCTCAAACATTCATTGTAAGGCAAGCGATCTATTTAAATGCTACTGTATATACCAACAATTACGTTCAGGAAAATGAAAAATATTATAATTTGGATAAGCTGAAAATAGTTGATGTCGGTCTAAACCGTAAATCATTAATTTTTTTCGCTTTTAATCTGTATCGTAGAATTTATAATCGAACGTTAAAAAAAAGCTACTATAAATGGCATTTTCTAGAATTGAGAAAATTAGAAAAGACTATTTCAAAAGAAAATTATACTGGACTGATAGCTCCTTTTGGTGAAAATGGCATAGCATCCTTGTCGGCCGCACGGAAATACAATATTCCACTGGTTGTCCAGTTCTTAGGGGTAGATGGGTCAAAACAATTGAACAATAACCAGTATAGAAATGATTTATTACCAGTATTTGATTATGCAAAAAGTGTCATTGTATTAAGTGACTTATTAAAGAATAATATTTCCAATGCCGGCTGTCCAGAACACAAGATAAATAAGATAAATATAGGACTGCCTATTGCTGATTTTAATGTTATCAATATTAAAGCCAAACATGAATTTGTCTTCACTGCTGTTGGTCGATTGGTAGAAAAGAAATCCCCCTTGGATCTTATGAAAGCATTCGAATATTGTTCAGATCAAAATGATAGTGTTTACCTTAGGATTGTCGGAGATGGACCTTTGAAGGGATTGGTTAAAAACCATTTAGATAAAAGCAGACATAAGAAAAAAATTAAATTATATGGTAGTTGTTCACAGGATAAGATAAGAGAAATTTATAATGAAAGTCATGTTTTTGTACAGCATTCAGTTGTTGCAGCTGATGGTGATTCTGAAGGTTGGCCTGTAGCGATTGCGGAGGCCAGTGCTTGTGGTTTGCCAGTAATATCTACTAGACATTCAGGAATATTGGATCTTGTGGTCCACGAAGAAACGGGATACCTGGTAGATGAGCATGATTACGAATCCATGGGAAAGTATATGCTTGAACTTTCCCTAGATATAGACAAGTGTATTAAAATGGGAAAGGCATCTAGAGAGCACATAGAAAAGACAGGCGATATAAACGATCAACTAAGAAAAATTAAAGAAATTTTACTCAAATAATGAGAAGGATATTACTTATAGGGGCCAATGGTTTTATAGGATCGCATTTGGCGGAGTATATGAATCTCCATCACGAGGTACACTTGACGTTAGTTTCAAGAATGATAAGTGATCATTTATTGAAACTGAAAGAAAGAAAAAATGTGACGGTAATTCAAGGTGATTATCAAGATTTACTATTTATAGAACCAATACTAAGGACTGTAGACATAGTATATCATTTGGCTTCATCTTCTTTTCCTTCAAGTAGTTGGAACAATCCGCAACAAGATGTAGAAAAAAACCTTAAGCCTACCATTGACCTTTTTTCAGCTTGTACATATACAGGTGTAAAAAAAATTGTTTTTATTTCAAGTGCGGGTACAATTTATGGCAATAACCAAGGTCTATTGAATGAAGAAACACCAGCTATGCCATTTTCTCCATACGGAATAGTTAAATATGCAATTGAGAATTTTCTTGAGTACTATCGTTTGAAATCTGGAATCAATTATGATATTTATCGCCTTTCTAATGTGTACGGACCAGGTCAAAATAAAGTGGGTTTTGGAGTCATAAATACTTGGCTGAGGAATGCTAAAGAGGATGCCATTATTAAGGTATATGGAGATGGAACTGCAAGTAAGGATTATATTTATATCGATGATGCAGTACGCTTGATGAGCCATAGTGTAGTATCGGATGAGGATACTTCATTTTTATTTAATATATGCAGTTCAGAAACGCACTCTCTAAATGATATTATCAGAGTTATTGAAAACATACTTGATAAACCACTTAATGTAGAATATATAGATAGAGCTAAAAGTGATAATGCAATTGTGAGATTGGATAACAAAAAAATACTACAGAATTTTGACTTAAAGACATTCATAAGTCTTGAAGAGGGTGTTTTATTGACTTGGGATTCACTTGGATAGAATGAAAACTGCAAAAAAAGAAAGTCCTTGTCTGTATATTCTTAGCTATTATACTTATCAAGATGAAAAAACATTTGTAGCAGGGTTAAGACCTTATAAACTATGGCATTTTCTTTTAGAAAATGATGTGAATGTTAAACTGATCACACCCAAGAAATATTCAGGTGACGAGATAGTAGTTGAAGAAGGTTGGTTTTTGAAACTGCTATTTTTCTTTTCAAGATTACTACCACCAGATGCTACTGTACTTTGGTCAATAAAAGTTTTTTTTAAAATCATATTTCCAAACAAGAAAAAAGATTTTTTAATTCTAACGTCACTCCCGCCTAATGGAATAGGTTTATGTGGTTTACTTTGTAAGTGGTTCAATATGAACGTGACTTGGATAGTTGACTTTAGAGATTTATGGATAGATCATCCTTTGTACAATCCCCCTTTGACGAAAAGGTATTTGGATCCTTTATTAGAAAAGAGCTATATAGAAAAATCCGACTTATTGATTTGCAATACAAATTGGGATAAGGATTACTTTTCAAGGAAATTTAATCTGTCGAAAAGTAAGAAGATAGTTATTAGAAATGGTTTTGATGTTGCAGAGAAAAATATATCCATCACAAATTCTGAAAAATTTAGATTTATTTATGCTGGTGGAACTACTGCTGGACAAGCTACTCTCATAATCATCAAGCTTTTAGAAGAGATTAATTTAATCGGATATGATGCTCATTGTGATTTCTATGGAGAATATGATGAAAATATGAACACTTCAAAATATATAACTTATCATGGTAAGATTGGACCAGATGAAATCCCAAGCATTCTGGTAAACTATAAATACGGATTTATATATTTGCCTAAAAATAGTGAAAGTGGTGGAAGAGTGGCTCAAAAATTCTATGATTACCTCGGTACTGGGGTGATACCTGTTTGCTTTAGAGCGTCAGTCGAAATGAGAGAACTGATGCAAGAGCTTAATACTGGCATTACTATTGGTGAAAATAGTGAAGTATCAGCGGTAATAAATGAGCTATTGACAGCTGAATTTAGTGCAAATAATGAACAGATTAAATATTTTAGTAGAAATGATCAATTCAATTTATTCTTAAATGAAGTTTCAAAATTTCTCTAATTAGAATGTTATTATGATTTCTGAAAAAGTTAAAAGATATATTAAAAGGAAAATATTGAAGGTTTTACTTCGTGGAGGTCGTTTACATTGTCCATGTTGTAATAAGAAGTATGATACATTTTTGCCTTTTGGTAGTGCAATTAATCTAAGAGTAAATGCAATGTGTCCAGGGTGTCTATCTCTTGAAAGACATCGCCTTTTAATATTATTTTTAAAGCAAGAGACTCCCTTTTTCAGTGAGAAACTGAGACTTCTCCACATAGCACCTGAACACTTATTTTATAAACAATTTTCAGCACTGAAAAACATTAAGTATGTCCCAGGCGATTTATTTCCTGATAAATATCCTTCAGAAACAGTTAAAGTTGATGTTACTAATATAGATTTTGCAAAGGAGTCATTTGATGTGGTTTTTTGTAATCATGTGCTTGAACATGTGCCTAACGATCAGCAAGCGATGTCTGAAATATATAGAGTCTTAAAATCTAATGGGTGGGCAATACTTCAAGTTCCAATGGATAAGAACTTACAAAAGACGTATGAAGATGCGTCAATTACATCTAAAGAAGAACGTCTGAAAGCTTTTGGCCAAATTGATCACGTAAGGGTTTATGGATTGGACTATATGGATCGTTTAAGAAAAGTAGGATTTAAAGTGGAAGAAATACCTTTTTATGAAAAATTCTCCAAACAAGATCGCATAAGAATGGGAATTAGTACTGATGAAGACATTATCTTGTGTAAGAAATAAAATTTGAGAGAATAGATGTGTGGAATTTTTGGAATTTTTAATCAATCAAATAACGAACCTATAAATGAAGCTAAGGTCGATCAGGCAGTTAGCTTAATGAAACATAGAGGCCCTGATGCAAAAGGAATTAACCTAATATCATCAAACATTGCATTGGCACATGTTCGACTATCCATAATCGATCTGTCGTCAAATTCTAATCAACCATTTGAATATGGGGACTACACAATAATCTTTAACGGTGAGATTTTCAACTATATAGAATTAAGAAATGAGTTAATAAATGAAGGTTATTCTTTTAGAACAGATTCTGATACAGAAGTAGTTGTAGCGTGTTATGCTCATTGGAGAGGGGATTCGGTTAAAAAATTTAATGGAATGTGGGCATTTGCAATCTATGACAAACTGAAAAACAAGTTATTCTGTTCGAGGGATAGGTTTGGAATTAAGCCCTTCAATTATAGTAAAGAGAATGGGAGGTTTATATTCTCTTCGGAGATCAAATCAATCCTTGAATATGATAATAGTTTCAAGAGCCCTAATTATGATGCAATTGCCAATTATTGCAGAGAGTCGATTGGTGCACAAAATTCTGAAACTTGGTTTAAGAATATATATAGGTTAGCACCAGCTCATAACCTCATTATTACTGAGGAGGAAATATCAGAGGAGAGATATTGGGATTACCCAACAAAAGTGACTAGTATAGATTATAATCAAGCCTGCACAGAGTATCTAGACCTGTTTGAAGATGCAGTAAAATTAAGAATGAGAAGTGATGTCCCTTTTGGAGCAACTATTTCTTCTGGAATAGATTCTACTTCAATAGTGTCTGTTATTGATAAAAATCACAATGAAGTTCTAAATACCTACACAGCAAGTTTTCCTAATAGAAAGTATGATGAATACCCCATTGTTGATCAACTTTCTAAAGACTTAAAAATAGATGCACATAGGGTCATTGTAGGATATGATGATTACGTAATTAAGTTGAAAGAGTTAATATATCATATTGAATCTGGTCATTCATCTCCGGCCATATATCCGCTGAATTATGTAAATGAAAAGGCTAAAGAAGATGTTACGGTATTCATGGAAGGCCAGGGAGCAGATGAGATTTTAGCAGGTTATATCGACACGGTAATTATTGATTATGCATTGGATTTGTTGAAATCGGGAAGAATTACAAAATTAATTAGAGAGTTGAGTATATACTCAAAGAAAAACTCGCTACTTAATGCTATTATACTATTTTTTAGAACCAATTCTTCAGCACTTATTAAGAAATGGATGAGGAGAATATATGGTATTGAGAATGTTTTTGGAGAAAAATTAAAGAAGTACCAAGCTTATGACTTTTCATATGGAAAGCGGAAATTTGATTCACGACTTAATAGAAGACTATATGAACAGCACCAAACTGGTTTGGTGAACTTATTACATTATGGAGATGCGATCTCAATGTTACATTCTTTGGAGAATAGATTGCCTTTCATGGATTATAGAATAATAGAATTTGCGTTCAAACTTCCATTAGAATATAAAATAAAAAATGGATTGGGAAAATATATTCATCGGGATGCTATGCGCAATATATTACCCAGCTACATCTTGGATAATCCAGTTAAGATTGGGTTTGAATCTCCATTAAAGACATTGTTTGAGGATGAAGGACCAAAAGGAGCTTTAGCAGTATTGATGAACGATAGATTTTTAAATAGAAAACTCATTAAGGAGAGTGAATTGCACAACCTAATTAAGAAACACCTCAATGGAGACAGAGATTATTCAAGATTTTTATACAGATTATTAAGTTTAGAACTATGGTTTCAAGTGTTTATCGATCAAGAAAAAAAAATTGATGAAAGTATTAATTTTGCAAAATAAGCTATTGCATTATAGAGTGCCTGTATTCAATTTACTTAATGAGCAAAAAGGAGTTGATGTAACTGTGGCTTATCCAACAATTTTATCAGAAGATGCAAGTATTAATTTCACACAGGTCAAACTAAATGTTAGGAACCAAAAAGGTTTTATTATTCACAATGGTCTTTATAAATTCTGCTGCGATTTTGATGTAGTTATAGCCATGTTTGATATAAAATGGCTCACTCACATGAAACTAGGCTTTATGAAATTAAGGCCATTTAAATTGATTTATTGGGGTATTGGGGTGTCAACTGGAAAAGGTTTTGATTTTGATAAAAAATTTGACAGACTTCGCTTTTTCTTTGCAAGTCAGGTTGATGCACTTCTTTTTTATTCTGAATACCCTATACAAAAATATATTAAATCAGGGTTTAGCAAGAGTAGATTATTTGTAGCTCATAATACCGTTGCTGGAGCAGATACATTGGAATCTAATGTGGAGGGAGATTTAATTCTTTTCATAGGATCAATTGAAAAAAGAAAAAAAATCATTGAATTAATCGATGCGTTTTTAGAAGCTTATAATTTCTTCAATAAGAAGATTAAACTTATGATAATTGGTGAGGGAAGTGAAAAGGAGAATCTTGAAAACTATGTAAACTCATCGCTTTTAAAAGAAAAAATTGAGTTTAAAGGGGCAATCATAGAATCAAACATCTTAGAAAAATACTATAAGCGTGCTATTGTTTCAGTATCACCTGGTCAAGCGGGACTTTCTGTACTCACTAGCTTTTCATATGGAATTCCATTTCTTTGTAGAAAGGATGCCATTACTGGGGGTGAAAGAATCAATATTCAAGATGGACATAATGGATATCAATATGAAGGAGGTAAACAAGAATTGAGTAGACTCTTGACTTCTCTTGTTAACGACTCATTCCTTTGTCAATCAATGAGAGAAAATGCTTTGAGATTCTATTGGGAAAATAGAACATTGGAAAACATGATAGAAGGATTTATTAAAGCTATCAATAGTGTCTGCAGTGGGAATGTATAAAAAAATTACTAGAGATAGGAATTTCATTCTCTTAAATATTAATGCATTGCTTGTACTGGTAAGTTATGCAACTGCATTCTTATTAGGTTTTTACATGATTCCATATGTAAAAATAATTAGAACAGCTTTCCTTTTTTTATCTATTATATTACTTTTAAAAGAGTACCCAAGTGATTTATTTAAGTATAATAGTCTGCATCAGAATAAGGTTATTTGGATAATTTTATTGTTGTTTCTCACTACTTTTCTGTCAGGTAACATTATATTTTCCATTAATCGCACATTCACTTTTGTTGTTCCTTTTGTGTACATTTTCTTTAATGTCAAGCTTCTTGTTAAAAAGTATGGTCAGAAGCTGACGTTAATAGCATTTTGCTCTTCAATGAATTATATATATTTAATACCAATAATAAGCTTTTTTTTATCAGGAGGTAATCTGGGGTTAAATAATATATATGGATCTGCCGAGGATGGGTTTATATTCGTTTCTAATCACTTTGGTTGGTCAAGCGCAATATTCCTACTTACTGCTATGGACTATCACTTTAATTTTCGCCCGGAAGGGTTTAGAAAGAAATTGCTAATATTGTTTGGGTTAATCTCAATGTACTTACTTCTAATTTCTGGAAGTAGAAGTGCATTGCTATCAGTAGGTCTAGCTGCAATATTTTTCTTTTTGTATAACAAGAAAGCCAATACAGTATCCAAATTAGTATTGGTATTAATGATATTTGCTTTTACAACTTTTTATATCGGGGTGGAGAGTTCTGCCTTAAATGAGAGATATGATGTTTCAATAGAACAAGCAGAAGAAGGGGAGTCTAGATTAGTGATGATGAATGCAGGATTAGAATTATTTTCCAGAGATCCAACCAATTGGATTTTTGGCTTAGGGCTTTTTAATTACGATGTTTTTGAAAATAAGAACATACTGGAAAGTTATCATAATTCTTATTTTGAAATTTTATTTGGAGGAGGTGTTTTTATTTTTTTATTATTTTTTATTGTTTTTGTTTATCAACCTCTTAAAAATTATTTCCTTTATTTTAAAAATAATTTCTTGATTATTTTCCCAATCATGATTATCCCTTTTTTTGAAAGTAATCTGACTGGGGGGCAATTTTTATTTTATCCATGGTTTATTTTTTCAATTTTATTTTCTGTTAAAAGATTTAAGCCAAAGTTGGTAAATAATAATTTAATACATCAAAATTCTCCCCAACGAGAGTCGAACAATTATTGTTAACTATATATGAGAATACTGGCAAATGCAGTAAATTTATCGAGTGCAGGAGGTATGTCTGTCGCCAAAAATTTTTTCGAAAATATTAAGAATCATCAAAATCATACTTTTGTTTTAATTGTTCCTGAAAGTTGTGGGTATGAGAAATTTGAAGAGTATGAAAATGTCACTATTCATGCAATTGGGAAAACATGGACAAAGTATTTAGGGAGATTGATTTTTGATTACTTTTTAATTAAAAAAATCCTCGTAAAAGAAAAACCTGACGTGATATTCACCATGGGTAATTTTGCTATCCCAACCAAAAAATACAAACAGCTATTGTTTTTTGCATGGCCATATGCAGTATACCCTGAAGCGATAAAACAACTAAATTTCTCAACTAAGCAACGATTGATACAATATTTAAGACTTTTTTCTTTTAAGACAAGATTGAAATATGCAACGGTTATCTCCCCCCAGACTTATGTTGACAAAGAAAGGTTGAAGAATTATTACTCAAAAATTTGCAAAATTAAGGTTGTTTCGAATGCATATACTGCAGTTGAAGATAAACAGTTTGATAAACAGTTTGATCACTTAAAATCTGAAAAAACCAACCTACTTTGTCTATCACGTTATTATGTGCATAAAAACATTGAGATTTTACTGCAGGTGGCTGAGCAGTTTAAGGAAAGAAAATTGCCGTTTAGAATAATTTTGACGTTAGACCCAGCAGATCATAAAAATGTAGCAACCATTTTAAGATATATTAGTGAAAAAAAGCTAACTAAATACATTTTCAATATTGGATCTTTACCTTTAGAATCAATTATTCCTTTATATAAAAAATGTGATGCATTGTTATTACCGACTTTACTTGAGGCATTTTCAACGACATATGCAGATTCTATGAATCTAAGAAAGACAATTTTGACTTCTGATAAAGGGTTTGCTCATGGGGTTTGTGGCAATGCGGCATTTTATTTTGATCCATTATCAGCAGAAGATATAACAAAAACAATACTTGAAGCATATGCAAGACCTAGTTTGAAAGAAGAAAAATTAAGAATTGGGAAGAAACAAATTGAAAGCTTTCCAGATTGGAGAGAAGTTGCACAAAGGTATATTAGCATATTAGAAGAAATTGGTAAAAAAGTCAAATGAAACAAATACTACAATCCTTTAAAACAGGAGACACTGTACTAGAAGAAATACCTGCCCCTCAGATTAGAAAGGGGCATTTGCTTATAAGAACCACGCGATCGCTTGTTTCTTTGGGTACAGAACGAATGTTGGTAGAATTTGGAAAAGCAAATCTAATATCGAAGGCCAGACAACAGCCAGATAAAGTAAAAATGGTGTTGGATAAAGTTAAGGCAGAAGGATTGCTACCTACGTTAGAAACGGTATTTAATAAGCTAGAACAACCACTTCCTTTGGGCTATTGTAATGTGGGAAAAGTTGTGGCTGTTGGTGCTGGAGTAAGTGGATTTAAGATTGGTGATAGAGTAGCTTCCAATGGACCACATGCGGAACTGGTATGTGTTCCTCAAAACCTGGTGGCTCAAATTCCAGATGAAGTGAGTGATGAACAAGCTACATTTACAGTCATCGGATCGATTGGTTTACAAGGAATGCGACTGTGTAATCCGACTTTTGGAGAGACCATAGTTGTCTTTGGACTGGGGCTTATAGGGTTACTTACTGCCCAGATGCTTTTGGCGAATGGATGCAGTGTCATCGGAGTAGATATAGACGAGCGTAAATGTCAAATTGCTAAATCATGGGGAGTGACGACTCTTAATCCTACTAAAGGAGATGATGTAGTTAATGGAGTTTTGGCATCAACTGATCAGACAGGTGCAGATGGTGTGATCATTACCGCATCAGCGAAGAACAACGACATTATCTCACAAGCTGCTCAAATGAGTAGAAAACGAGGAAGAATTGTATTAGTTGGTGTGATAGGACTTAACTTATCCAGAGCTGAGTTTTATGAAAAAGAATTGACATTTCAAGTTTCATGTAGTTATGGGCCAGGCAGATACGATGAAGATTATGAGCAAAAAGGAATGGACTATCCGATAAGCTTTGTAAGATGGACAGAAAAGAGAAACTTTGAGGCTATTTTAGCTTCTATTGCCAATGGAAAACTACAAGTAGATGAACTGATTACTGACCAGACTAGTTTGACAGAATACAATAAGGTCTATGACAATATAGGCAGTAGTAATTCTATAGCTTCCCTGCTTGTCTATGATGAAAATTCAGAAGCAGGATCTTCATCGGTAAATGTCTTTTCAAATGAATTTACTTCCAATTCAAGCATATTGGGAATAATAGGAGCAGGGAATTTTACAAAGATGACAATGCTTCCCGCATTGAAAAAGGCCGATGCACAGCTTAAATACATAGCGTCCTCTGGCGGAGTATCTGGTACCGCACTTGCCCAAAAACATTCAATATCTGTCAGTACAACAGATTATCAAGAAATCCTCAATGATCCTGAAATAGGAATGGTGTTAATCACAACTCGACATAATGCACATGCAGACATGACACTTAAGTGTTTGAATGCAGGGAAGAATGTGTTTGTAGAGAAACCATTGGCTCTTAATATTGAAGACCTTGATAAAATAATAGAAGCAAAACAAGCTAATAAAAAACAAACCGTCACTGTCGGGTTTAATAGAAGATTTTCCCCTCATATTGAGGCTATAAAAAAATCTCTTGGAACAGACGATAAACCTATCAATATCAGCGCAACCATGAATGCAGGCTTTATTCCCGCCAATGTATGGGTGCATGATATGGAAGTAGGCGGAGGTCGCATCATTGGAGAAGCATGCCATTATATTGATTTATGTATTTATTTGACAGGATCACTTGTCAAAGAAGTTTGTATGAATGCAATGGGAGAGAATCCCGAGATTAATACAGACAATGCTAGCATTTTATTGAAGTTTGAAAATGGCAGCAATGCAGTAATCAACTACTTTGCAAACGGAGCAAAATCTTACAGTAAAGAAAGAGTGGAAGTCTATAAGCAAGAACAAACTTGGATTATGGATAATTTTCGAACAACTAAAGGATTTGGAGTGAAGGGTTTTTCTAATCTTAAAACGAAAATTGACAAAGGGCACAATCGACAATTCAGACTATTGGTAGATCGGCTTAGAAATGGAGGAGAGACCCTCATTCCATTTGAAGAAATAGTAAACACGACCAAGGCAAGTTTTGCAGCAATAGAAAGTATGCAGTCTAATAATTGGGTTAAAATAGAAGACATATGTTAATAGATCTAATAGCTGGGGCTCGACCTAATTTCATGAAAATAGCACCGATCTTGGAGGCAATCAAAAGTGCTAAAGAAAAAGGAAGAAAAATTGATTATCGGTTGGTGCATACAGGGCAGCACTATGATAAAAATATGAGTGGTAATTTTTTTGTGCAATTGGGTATTCCTGATCCAGATCATAATTTGGAAGCTGGAGGAGGTACCCAAGCCGAACAAGCTGCCAATATTATGGTGAAATATGAAGAACTTTTATTAGAGAAACCATGCGACTTAACTTTAGTAGTGGGAGATGTGACCTCTACGATGGCATGTTCAATAGCTGCTAAAAAACTAAATATTAAAGTAGCACATGTAGAAGCAGGCATTCGCTCAGGAGACCTTAGCATGCCTGAAGAAATAAACAGAATGGTAACAGATAGTATTACCGACTATTTCTTTACAACCACAGAGTTAGCTAATACGAATCTTAAGAAATTAGGCATTGCAAATGACCAAATTCACTTTGTAGGCAATACCATGATTGACACCCTATTGAAGCATGAAAACAGACTTCTTAAACCCAAGGTGTGGGACGAATTGAGTTTATCTACACAGAATTATATTGTAATTACACTACATCGGCCAGCCAATGTAGATGAGGAAGATACATTGAGGTTGATGATCAATGAGATAGTAGATAATGTGGAAAATTTGCCAATAATATTCCCAGTACACCCCCGTACAAAAAAGATAATGGATGGGCTGGGGATAACGGCCTCTAACTTACATTTGATTGATCCACAAGGCTATTTGGAGTTTAACTATTTGGTGAAACATTCCAAGGCCGTAATCACTGATTCTGGTGGGATTACTGAAGAAACTACCGTAATGGGAATTCCCTGTTTGACGTTGAGAGATAATACCGAAAGACCGGAAACATGTAGTATTGGGACAAATGAGCTTATTGGGACAAACCCAAATGCGATAAAACCCGCATTAGATAAATTGTTTGCTGGGAAATGGAAGACAGGAAAAATTCCTGAGAAATGGGATGGCAAAACAGCTAAAAGAATAGTAGATGCATTGCTATCTTTGCAATAGAATGAACTTAAAGATAGCTTTTCAACTACTTCAAAACATGGGTTTGCGATACGTTATTTATCGTGTGATTCATGAATTCAAAAAGCGAACTGGAATTCTACGCAAAAAATTTCCCGTAAAGCCTACAAAGCAACTATATAGAACGTTAGATGATTGGAGAAATAATACACCATTATTCTTCATACAGTCTCGTAACGCAATAAAATTAGCAAAGAATAAGTCCAAAAAGCTAGAAAATAATGCTTTGAGAATTTTAGGAGGTGAAATTCAGTTTTTCCAAGCTGATTGGAAAATGTTAGGATTGGGCTATGATTGGTTATCTAACCCAGAGAGTGGACATGTTTATTCGCTAGATCATTGGTCAAAAATCCCAGATTTTAATCCAAATGTTGGAGACATTAAGTATGTATGGGAGAAGTCAAGGTTTTCTTACCTTCAGACAATAATGCGTTATGATTATCATTTTGAAGAAGATCATGCGGAATGGGTTTTTTCCGAAATAGACTCATGGATAGCGTCTAATCCAATCAATCAAGGACCAAATTGGGTATGTAGTCAAGAAACCTCCCTTCGGTTGTTGAATTGGTGTTATGCTTTTTATTTCTACAAAGACTCTTCTAGTTTAACAGAAGAAAGATGGTCTAGTTATCTCAATGTGATTTATTGGAAATTGCATCATGTGTATCATCACATTAATTTTTCTAGAATAGCCGTTAGGAATAACCATGCAATTACAGAAACATTGATGTTACACATTGGAGGGCGATTGTTTCCGGATTTTGATAATGCAAAGTTCTGGAGTGAGAAAGGGAAAAAGTGGTTTGAAGAAGAAGTTGCATATCAAATCTTTGAAGATGGGACCTACTTGCAATTCTCTCATAACTATCATAGGGTAGTGGTGCAATTACTGACCTTAGGAATAAGGTTTAGCGAATTGCATAATGATTCATATAAAGACCATGTCTATAAGAAAGCTGAGAAATCTGTAGACTTTTTATATCAACAAATGTCTTTGGAAAATGGTGAGTTACCGAATTATGGAAGTAATGACGGAGCGCTTTTTTTCAATTTTTCAGATTCCAGCTACCGTGATTTTCGACCACAACTTAATGCATTAAATTATTGTATTCATAAAAAGCATCTTTTTGCTGAGTATCAGGATTTAGAAGATGTCTATTGGTATTATAGTGACGTGGCAGAAGTAGTGAGTCAAAAACCTCAAGAAGCAATTACATCTTACTCAAATGGAGGTTTTTACGGCTTGAGAGATACTGATTCCTCGACAGCGATTCGTTGTGGAAATCATGAAAATAGACCAGCACAGGCTGATAATCTACATTTAGATATATGGATAAAAGGAAATAATATTTTCCGCGATGCCGGTACATACAAGTACAATACAGATCAACAGATTTCGAAATTCTTCTTTGGCACTAGATCACATAATACCGTCATGTTAGGAGAATATGATCAAATGTTGAAAGGAGATCGATTTATTTGGTTTAATTGGTCACAGGCTTGTTTTGCGAGGGTACAGGAGCATGATGATCATTTTTCATTTGAAGGAAAAATTAGGGCATTTCAATACTTAGACCGATCAATAACCCATACAAGGAAAGTAAGGAAATATAAAAATTCCCTCAAGTGGGAAGTTGATGATGATGTTTATCATAATACAGATTTGCCTATCAATCAAATATGGAACATTCACCCTGACTTTGTTGATAAGGTGAAAATTAAGTCCAAGGACAATGATGGAGAATTGATTGCTCAGTCATTTGATGGTTGGTATTCTTCGAGCTATGGGAGGAAAGAACATACTGAGCAACTTATATTCTCAACAAATAAAAAAAGCATTACTACAGAAATAACGATTGACTTTTGAAAATACTCCTAATACATCAATATTTCTTAGAACAAAATGACCCTGGAGGATCTCGTTTTAATGAGATGACCAAAGTATGGGTGAGAGAAGGACACGAAGTCACGGTTCTTTGTGGAATGCTCAACTATGTCACAGGAAAAATTCCTGAAAAATATAACAGAAAATTTGTTGCTGAGTCAGAATACGAGCCGCGTTTGAAAGTGATAAGAAGCTACGTATCCTCAAATTATAACACAAGCTTTTTGGGTAGGTTATGGGCGTATTTTTCGTTTGTTTTTTCGTCTATATGGGCGGGAGTGTTTAAGGTAAAGGGAAAGCATGATGTTATTTTAGTTACTTCCCCTCCTTTATTTGTTGGGATTACCGCTTATATTTTGGCTAAAATAAAGCGGCTACCTTTTGTCTTTGAGGTGAGGGATCTCTGGCCAGAATCTGCTATAGATACAGGTGTGATTACCAATAAATGGATTATAAAGTTCGCTTATAGCTTTGAAGCCTTTATTTACCGCAGAGCTCATCTCATTAATGTGCTGACACCAGCATTTCGAGATCAACTAATTGAAAAAAAGAATGTAGTCGAAGAGAAAATTATTTTTATTCCTAATGCAGCGGACTTTTCATTATCAGATCAGCTCCTTAGTAACTTTGATGAGCATCAATTTAGAAAGGATAATGGTTTGGCAGGGAAGTTTGTAGTCACCTATGTAGGCGCACATGGAGTAGCCAATCATCTAGATCAACTATTAGATGCAGCTGAGTTCATAGATGACCATGATATAGTAATACAGCTTATTGGTGATGGTATGGAGAAAAATAAATTAATAAATGATGCCAACAATAGAGGTTTGAAAAACATCAAGTTTGTTAACTCTGTGCCAAAAAGTGAAGTGTTTAAGTATATTTTGGCTTCAGACATGGGGGCTTCTGTATTGAAAAAGGTAGATACATTCAAAACAATATATTCAAATAAAACATTTGATTATATGGCATGCAAGAAGCCGGTGTTACTAGCAATAGATGGTGTGTCGAGGGAGTTAGTGGAAAAGGCAGATTGTGGAGTTTTTGTAGAGCCAGAGAATGGAAAGGTAATTTCTGAAGCTATTCTTAATGCCAAAAACAACCGCGAACTTTACCTAAAGAAAGGTGAAAATGGATACAATTATGCCAAGCAGAATTTTGACAGAAAAGTATTGGCTAATCACTATTTGGAACACCTCAAAAATATTAGTCGGAATGTATAGAAGAGTGATTAAGCCTGCATTCGATATTAGCTTAGGATTGATAGTATTTGTTCTTTCTACTCCTATATTTTTAACAGTAACTATGTTATTAGCACTATTTCAGAATGGGGCAATTTTTTTCACTCAAAACCGACCTGGGAAGAAAGGAAAGATCTTTAAACTCATTAAATTCAAAACTATGAGCGATAAAAGAAATGCAATTGGGGACTTATTACCTGATGTAGAACGATTAACATTGGCAGGGCGGATAGTGAGAAAGACATCCCTGGATGAAATTCCTCAACTCATAAATGTAATTAAAGGAGAAATGAGTTTAATAGGTCCAAGACCACTATTGGTTGAATACCTTCCATTGTATAATGAGACTCAAAAAAGAAGACATGATGTGAAACCAGGAATCACAGGATGGGCACAAGTCAATGGTCGTAACATGATCTCTTGGGAGAAAAAATTTGAATTAGATGTTTGGTATATTGATAATTTGAGTTTTTGGTTAGATATGAAGATACTTTTTATGACCATAAAAAAAGTGTTTATTAGTGAAGGTGTATCTTCAGGTACTTCTGTAACCATGGAAAAATTTACTGGGAATTAATATGTATATATTTGGAGCAAGTGGTCATGCAAAAGTTGTTATTGAGGCATTGCTATCTACAGGAGAGGTTATTGATGGTGTTTTTGATGATGATGAGACAATAAAGTCTATTTTGGACTATCAAGTGCTTGGAAAATTGACGAAACGATCGCATGAATTGACTACGGACATAATCATAGCTGTTGGAAATAATCAAATAAGAGAACGAATAGCTAAAACGCTACTACCATTTACTTTTGGAAATGCTACTCATGCCAGTTCGATCATTTCACCATCTGTTCAATTAGGCGTAGGGATAGCAGTAATGGCGAATACCGTAATTAATGCCAGCACAACAGTAGGAAATCATGTAATTATCAACACTTCAGCATCTGTTGACCACGACTGCATAATTGACGACTTCGTACACGTAGCACCAAATAGCACTATTTGCGGTGGTGTTCAGATTGGTAAGGGAACATTGATTGGAGCAGGTTCTGTAATCATACCCAATATTGAAATTGGTGAATACGTGACTGTTGGAGCCGGTGCGATAATTACTAAGGACATTCCTAGCGGTGTTACCGTTGTAGGACATAATAAAATAATTAAGAATGAATAAACGTCTTTATCTTTCTTCTCCTCATATGGGAGGCAAAGAAATTGAATATGTTAATAGTGCTTTTGAAGAGAATTGGATAGCACCTCTTGGTCCAAATGTTAATGGGCTAGAGAAAGAAATTAGTGAGTATGTGAAAGTGGGGCATTGTGCAGCATTATCATCAGGTACTGCTGCAATCCACTTGGCACTCATTATGCTTGGTGTTGAACAAGGTGATGAAGTACTAGCTTCATCATTTACTTTTTCAGCAACTATTAATCCTATTCTATATCAAAAGGCAATACCGATTTTAGTTGAAAGTGAAAAAGATACGTGGAACATGTCTCCGAATTTTCTGGAAGAAGCTATTGAGGATAGAATTGTAAATGGTAAAAAGCCAAAAGCTATTATACCTGTCCATCTTTATGGAATGCCTGCTAAAATGGATGAGATAATATCCATTGCCAATGAATATCAAATACCAATCATCGAAGATGCAGCTGAAGGTTTAGGAGCTTCTTACAAAGGAAAGAAGCTAGGTGCTTTTGGGGACTTAGGTGTTTACTCATTTAATGGCAATAAGATTATCACTACCTCTGGAGGTGGAGCGTTGGTGTCAAATGATGCAGTGTATATAGATAAAGCTCGATTTCTGGCTACACAAGCAAGAGATCAGGCATCGCACTACCAACATAGTGAAGTAGGATACAACTACCGGATGAGTAATATTTGTGCAGGTATTGGGAGAGGGCAGTTAAAAGTCTTGGATAAATGGGTAGCACTACGCAGGGCAAATTTTGATCGATATAAAAAGGAATTGGCCAGTCTACCAATTGAATTCTTGAATGAACCTAGTGCTGATTATTTTTCCAATCGTTGGTTAACCACGGTCACTACTTCTTCTTACGAGAATAGAGAAGAAATAAGAGTAGCACTTGAAAAAGAAAACATCGAATCCCGACCACTCTGGAAACCAATGCATTTACAACCAATATTCAAAGATTATCCATACTTCGGAGATGGACTGTCAGAACGATTGTTTGAGACTGGGCTTTGCCTACCTTCAGGCTCTAATATGACCGATAAGCAGCAAGAACGAGTGATAACTACCATAAAAAAATGTTTTGAATAAAATGCAAGTGCCGCTTATCGACCTCAAGTCTCAATATTCACAAATCAAACCTGAGATAAATCAAGCGGTACAAGAAGTCCTGTCTGGGGGCAATTTTATTGGAGGATCAGTTGTAAAGGAATTTGAAAGTGGGTTTGCAAAGCAAAGCAATGTGAAACATTGTGTGTCTGTTGGAAACGGGACTGATGCCCTTTATATAGCATTGGAGACTCTCGGGATAAAGGAAGGAGATGAGGTGATTACCACCGCTACTAGTTGGATTTCTACTGCTTTTACGATCTCACAAACTGGAGCTACCCCTGTATTTGTTGATATTGAACCCAATACGTACACCATCGATCCTTCCTTGATTGAAGCAAAAATCACAAACAGAACGAAAGCCATTATTCCAGTTCATCTTTACGGACAAATGGCCGACATGAAGGATATCAAATCTATTTGCGATAGGCACAATCTTTATTGTATTGAGGATGCGGCTCAAGCACATTTTTCCGTGAAAGATGATGTAACTCCTGGACAGCTAGGTGATGTGGCTGCATTTAGTTTCTATCCAACGAAAAATCTTGGCGCTTATGGTGATGCAGGATGCATAGTGACCAATGATGAAGTACTTGCTGAAAAATGCAGATCATTTTCCACTTATGGTGATAAAGGAAACTCTTTTGGGATCAATAGTCGATTAGACACGATACAAGCCGCAATACTTCAAGTTAAATTGAAACATGTTGATGAATGGATAGAAAAGAGAATTGGACATGCGCGGTTATATGATAAGCTGTTGAAAGAAGTTGTTCAATTAGTGTCTCCGTCAGTTATAGAAAACTCAAGGCATACTTACTACACATATTCGATTAGATGCGAAGATCGAGATGATCTACAAGCTTACTTGAAAGCAAAAGGAGTGACCACAGCTGTGCATTACGCTACAATACTTCCATTGCTCTCAACTTATGAATCCCTTAATTATGCTTCAGTTGACTTTCCTGTAGCATATAAGCATCAACAAGAAACACTCTCTTTGCCAATGTATGCCGAATTGACTGTTGTTCAAATTGAGTATGTGGTCAACTGTATCCGAGACTTTTATAATTAGCATTTTGTCGGTATCTTCGATTTCACTATAGATCAGATGAAGAAAATTGCCATATATGGAGCAGGAGGGTTAGGTAGAGAAATATCTCAAATGGTAGGTCAGATCAATTCACTTTCTAAAAAATGGGAGTTGAGCGGATTTTATGATGATCATCTTCCCAAAGGACAAGTTGTGAAAGGATTAAAAGTATTGGGTGGGATAAGTGATCTAAATGAAGAGCCCAATGAATTGAATTTAGTGATTGGCATTGCTGATAACAAAATGCGTAAGGAAATAGCTAGCAAAGTGACCAATACAAAAATTCTTTACCCCAATCTTATTCATCCATCTGTCATCATGGATGACAATGAAGTGAATTTAGGAGTTGGAAGCATCATCACTGCAGGAAATATACTGACCACTGATATCAAAATAGGCAAACATTGTATTATCAACCTTAGTTGTACTATTGGACATGACCTGGTGTTGGGTGACTTCTGTGCTATCATGCCTGGGGTACATCTATCAGGGAACATTACAGTAGGTGAGGGAGTACTGGTGGGAACAGGAGCTAGAATTCTTCAAAACCTATCTATAGGAAGTAATGCTAAAATTGGAGCTGGGGCTGTGGTTACAAAGGATGTTTCAAATGGACATACAGTTGTCGGTATTCCCGCAAGAACTATGAAAGTGCCATGATCAGAGAATTCAAACCCGCACTTATATTTCTCGTCAAATTTCTGGCAGTCTATTTCCTTGGAAACATCATCTATGGATTATATATAGAAAGCTTCGGAAGTGTGGCAGACCCAATGACCTCATGGGTTTCAGAGCAGGCTGTGGTCTTTATAAGATTTGTAGGAATGAATTCGGAAACTTTAGGAGACGATTTTGCTCCTAAAGTGAGGCTTTTGCTAGATGGACACTCTGTAGTGTCTGTTTATGAAGGGTGCAATGGACTTAATGTGATGATTATATTTGTTGCATTTTTGATGGCTTATGCAGGCAATGCCAGAAGACTATTGTGGTTTATTCCATTTGGGCTGTTGGTCATCCATTTGATAAATCTTGTAAGAATCATTCTTTTGTTTTTTGTGGCAGAGTATTACAAACATTATCTCTATTTCACTCATAAGTACCTTTTCACTGCTGTAATTTATGTAGTAGTACTTATTCTTTGGTATTGGTGGATCACAAGATTGAGCAAAAATTCAAATGATGAATAGCATCACTTCTTACAAGGACTATCAGAAAAGAACGCTGATATTCTTCTTATGCTTTCTTGGTTTGGTTACAGTCTATATGTTTCAACAATATAGCTATGCTCATTTTTTTTACAAGGATATCACAAGCCCTCAGATGATTTTCATAATCAACAAATCTGCAAGGTTGATATTGAATGATACGCTCTGTTTAGGGCTTATCTACGCTGTTTATTATAAGGCGAATTATGTGAAACTTGGATCACTAGTCCAGTTGGTGGAGATGTTGGTTTTACTTCCTCTGTATTTTTATTTCAAACTGACTTTGGAAGGTGATAGTGAAATATCCTCTCCTTTGCTTTCTCAAATACATCGATTGATCGTAAACCCAATGTTGATGATTTTGCTGATGATTGGGTTTTATTATCAAATGCGCATCACTAAGAAATGAATTTGCATAAAAAAGCAATCCAGATTGAACTGGATTGCCTATTGTTGTTATTGAGGAATTATTCTTGAATTCTGAAATATTAGACTTTTGACGTCATTAATCCTCCTCAGTGATTTTTGATATTAATTCTGCACCACCTCTATACTTCACATTACTCACCACAGAAGACTCGACTTCCAGTCGCTCTGTTACATAAAGTTGCGCGCTGGCAAGTCCTGTAGCTTCTACAATTGCAAAATTTACCATGTAGTTATAAGCGTTAAGTTCAGATCCACCAGCAATATCAACCCGAAGTTCTTTTCCAGTACCTTTTAACTCCAATTCAGAAGCACCTCTAACTTTAGCAGATATATCTTCAAAGTCGCTATCTACCTCTGTGTAGGAAGCTCCTGATAAATCCAATGTAAGCCTAGCACCATTAAAACCATTAATGTAAGCTTTAGAAGCTCCAGAAGTCTTAAGGGTATTAATTTCTGGCATTATGATTTTTATTTTGATGTTATCTCGTGCGCGCTTAGAAAAATCATAGGTTTCCCTGTTGTACTTAATATCAAGTAGGTCACCATCTTTGATCAATCGGATTTCATCTATTTCTTCTTCACTACCATAAAGCACGACTTTGTATTCATCACCCTGACGAACATCTATTTCAAAAGCACTACCAATCTCCACACTGCTAAAGTCGGTGAATTCGTATATTCTGGATGTGCCATGCTGACGAGCGTATGAATCTCTCTCCTCATAGCTAGAAACTGTTTTTTCGCACGTAATACATTCCAAACCAGCTGGCGTGAAAACCCAAGTGTTCTCTAAATCCATGTCATATACATCATAACCACTTCGATATATAGTATTACGAATGATTGCTTGCAATCCGTAAC
>Ga0209634_1000728_pt1 | contig 25027 bp, 21 predicted proteins | sample LinPmetageLP40_FD_184043 | JGI IMG/M metagenome (GOLD analysis project Ga0209634, IMG submission 184043) | Marine viral communities from the Pacific Ocean - LP-40 (SPAdes) (version 2) | ecosystem: Environmental > Aquatic > Marine > Oceanic | place: Pacific Ocean | collected 2010-08-26 | reverse complement strand
CCCATTCGTCCCAATCAAACCCGGCCGTTGGTAGTGCCAATGGCAGAACTTGGATTTGCGGTATTAGATGTACGACCACCAAACTTACTTGAGCCATCAAATGTCATGACAGTAACAGGGTATGATTCCAACATGCAACAACAATGGCAAGAGTCAATTACCCACAATAAGCGCCTATCATTGCGATTGTATGAGTATCAAGAGGGGAAAGTATATCTCATTTTTGGAAACCAATCTAGAGAGGAAGTTGAGTTTTTTGTATTTGACCCAAAGAATGGTAAAGTGAATAAACATACATTCCTATATCTAGATAACCTGATCATTGAAGATTTCACAGTGATAAAGGATAATATATACATTTTAGGAACTCTGAAGAGGTTGCCTGTACTGTTGGAGTTTCAATTGGACACCAAAAAAATCGCGCCTTTTGCTATGGCAGTGAGTGCTAAAAATGTGGAGGTTTTGGAAATACTTAAGAATGGTGATTCACAAGTGGGAGCTACCATATCTATGGAAGTCAATAGAAGCAAACAGCTCCTCACAAAAACATTTGATTTGAACACTGGTGAGGGACATGAGTTTGTAGTTAAGCCATCGCAGGAATATGACTTGTTGAATGGTAAAGTAACTGTACTCAATGCACAAGATAAGTTGGTAATGGGGACTTATGGCTACCACAATCGCCCACAATCTCAGGGAATGTATGTAGCAGGATATGTGGGTAACCGCGAGGTTATTAAGAAATATCATCAATTCACTGAGATGAGCAATTTTTTCAGCTTCCTGGGAGACAAAGAACAGAAACGAATCGAAGTGAGGGCGACCAAAAAAGCAGAGAAAGGAAAAGACATAAAGCTCAAATACAGGCTGTTGGTTCACAATGCCATTGCACACAATAATCAATACATCATGCTGGGAGAAGCCTATTACCCAACATATAGATCAGAGAGATACAGAAGGTACGGACCGCGAGGGTATCATTATGACACACGCATTGTTTTTGACGGGTATAAATTCACTCATGCAGTAGTGGCTGCTATTGACAAACGAGGAGAACTTGTCTGGGACCACAGTTTCAAGATAAATGATACCAAAACATTTCAACTTAAGGAACGCGTAAAATTGCTTGCCCAAGAGGAGGTCATAACTCTTATTTACAATCTTGAAGGCGAAATATTCCAATTGCAAATTAAAAATGGGAAAATCCTAGATGAAGCAAAGGGAGTAGATGTCAATACAACTTTTGTCAGCGATCAGGTACGAAATAGCGACTTAGGAGAAGCTGAATACTGGTATGACCACTATTTTTTGGCGTGGGGTTTTCAGAAAATAAAAAATAACCAAGGAGAGAGTGATAAAAATAAGCGGAATGTTTTCTATATTAATAAGCTCAGTTATTAATATAGAAACATTATATGCGATACTTCTCTACAACTTTACTTCTCATTCTTTTTGTGATTGAGACCACTGGACAAGTTGTTCAGACCGATAGGGTGGAGCTTCCATTCAAATACACAGAAGAAAATTATCTACTAACCTCAGCAGGCAATCGGGGTCTTATTTTGTTCCGAGAATCGACAGAAAAGGTAAGCAAGAAAGAGGCTTGGGAAGTATTGGTTTTGGATATATCCCTTAAAGAAAAATTGAATATCGCTGTTGAAGTGGATTTCAAGTATTCCATCATGGGTTATGAGTATAGAAGTGGTTATTTTTATCTTCTCTTCAATAACGACAATTCTTCCAAAAGTGATTTGTATTTGGTGAAAATATCTGTAGAAGATGGGAAAATTACTCACCATGAAATTGACAATGAACTGACAATGGAGCCGTCTCATTTGTTGATCAATGATGGGGCGATCGTCCTGGGGGGATATATTAATTTTCGACCAACATTTATAGTCTTTGATTATGTCAATGACCAAATTAAAGTCATTCCTGGATTCTTCAATAATAAAAGTGAGGTGTTGGACTTTAACTACGACAGGAAACATGATTCATACAATGTTTTGATGGGTCAAAAGAATGCCCTCAATCACAATGAACTGGCTATTAAAAGTTTTGACAGTAGGGGAAAAGTTTTAGTCGATGAAAAATACGAATTTGACAATAACTGGAGAGCACTCAATGGGAAATTGATTATCTCAGAAAGCAACAAGATAGTCGTTTCAGGGTCTTTTGCTACCAATAGTTCTTACTATTCTCAAGGGTATTATTTTGGTAATATAGCTCCAGGTACCGAGCTATCTATGAAGTATATTGGATTTGTAGAGGTAAGTCACTTTTTCGATTACATGAAACCTAAGCGAGCTGAGAAAATAAAAGCAAAAATCAATAATTCTAAAGCTAGCAACAAGCCCTATGAGTTTAAAACGCAGGCTTATGTGCACAATTTGAACGAACGGGATGGAGAGTTTTTATTGATCTCCGAACTTTATAAACCAGAATTTAGCAATGGAAATTCTTCGATTGCTTCTGGATTTTCCGACAATTCTAGCAGGGCTTATAGAAATAACACGGGCCAGAAGTATGTCAACAGATACTCAAGATTGACCAACACGCAAGAGGCATCTCATATATCATATCATGAGTGTGTGGTACTTGGACTTGACGAGTCAGGGAAGTTGCTGTGGGATCAAAGCCTGTCTTTGAATGAGAAAGAGACTTTGGCACTAGAGCAAGTTGCTGAGGTATATAAAAAGAATGGGAATGGTGTGTTGATTTACAAAAAAGAAGGGGAACTTGTATATAGGACTTTTGATTTAAGTCAGGAGAGTTCTACAGATAGCTCCGTTGTGATCAACACTTTTAAAGAGCACGATGAAGTAAGTTATCATTCTGAACGTCAAGGGAAAGTGCAGTATTGGTATGATAATAATTTTATAGTATGGGGATACCAAAAAGTCAGCAATGATCAATATGCACAAGCAGATAAAAAACGAAACATTTTCTTCATCAATAAGTTAGTGATTGAATGAATAACTCTCGTTTAATAATTCTATCGCTCTTTTTTTTAACTGCACCTATTGGAAGTCTATTTTCACAACTTACACAACCTAATCGCTTCGAAATAACATTAGCGGAAAATGAAAGTGCCTATAGTGTAATCAAAGGTGATGAGAATCAATTGTTGTTATTTAGGAGAATCGATAATATTTCTGAGCAAGAGGGGCAATTATGGGAAGTCTTACAACTGGATACAACTTTTCAAGAAGTTTGGAAGCAGGCATATGCCATAGATAGTAAATTTCTATTTGCAAAGCACAAATATTATAAGCAGAAGTTGCACTTGCTTTTCACAACTGGGACAGGAAACAAAACTGATTTAGAATTAATAACAATCGATACGAATACTGGGCTAGGTACTCATCATCATATCGAAAATTACATTCCCTTTAATTTAGTAGATTTTGAAGCGTCTACTCATGGCGTGCTGGTTGGTGGATACTACAACTATCGACCGCTTGTTTTGTATTATGATTTTGGATTACAAAAGACGAAGGTTCTACCTGGATTTTACCATGAGAAGAGTGAACTGGTACAACTCAAAGTCAATAGAGATGAGACAGTTGATGTCATACTTTCGGGCACATCCTTTGGTGCTCGAAAAACTAGAATATTAGATATCAAAACATTCGACTTTGAGGGGAATCTACTGACCAATACATTGCTCGACAATACTGAAGACAAGAGTCTGCTTTATGGTAGAAGTTGTGAATGGGAGGGAAAATCAAAATTAATTGCTGGAACCTATGGTAGACGAAATTCAGAATATTCCCGAGGGTTATTTTTAGCCAATATTGACCGATATGGACATCACAATGTTAATTTTTATAATTACGGTGACCTGAAAAATTTCTTTGGCTACATGCGTGTAAAGAGAGAGAAAAGGGTGCAAAATCGCATTGAACGAAGGAAGATAAAGCAAAAAAAGATAAAATTCAACTATAGACTATTGGTACATGATGTATTCCGAAAGGATGATCAATACATTATGCTGGGAGAAGCTTTTTATCCCAAATATATTCATCCTACAGCGGCAGCAGCATCTGGATTGTTTAGAAGAGCTGGAACAGTATCGGGTACAGAATCTATATTTGATGGCTACAGGTACACACATGCTGTCGTATTGGGATTTAATGATAAAGGCAAACTACTATGGGACAACAGCTTTGAAATCACAGATGTGAAGACTTTTGAGAGAGAACAATTCGTAAAAGCTAATGTGGAGGAAGATAGAATTGTATTGCTGTATATATATAACAATGTAATTAGGTCTAAGATTATCAAAGAAAACGAGGTACTAGAAGGCAAAACTTTTGATGAAGTGAAGTTGCGATTTGAGAATGACGCAGTAACAAAGCCCATCATGAATGAAATGAGTGGATTAGAAAAATGGTATGGTAACACCTTTTTTGCATACGGAATTCAGAATATCAAAAATGTAAATGCTTCTGGCATGGAATTCAATAGGAGAGTGTTTTTTCTAAATAAGATTGTGTATCAATAGAACCTCTGAAAAATTCGAATCAAAAAATCCTGTTTAAATCAATCTTCCTTATATTTGCAACCAATATATGCAAAAGCGACTCATACTCGATTCTCTTCTTTTAGACATCACCCTGAGTAGGTTGAGTCAGCAATTAATTGAAAACCACGGAGATTTTTCTAATACGGCAATACTCGGTCTTCAGCCTAAAGGGATTTTTCTTGCGGAGATACTCCAGAATAAATTAGAGAAGGAAATTGGGAAGCCTATAGAAACAGGTTATTTGGACACTACCTTTTATAGAGATGATTTTAGAAGGAGAGAGACGCCTGCCAAAGCCAATGAAACCAAGGTACCATTCATTATTGAAGATAAAAAAGTCATCCTCGTGGATGACGTGTTATATACTGGACGATCAGTTCGTGCAGCTATGGATGCGATGATCGCATTCGGCAGACCAAGTAAAGTGGAATTGTTGGTATTAGTGAATAGAAGTTACAGCAGAGATTTACCAATAGCTCCGGATTATGTGGGCAAAAATGTCAATACACTGGATACACAAAAGGTCTTGGTAGAATTGATGGGTCAGGGACACAAACAAAACAAAATCTGGTTGATTAATAAGGAAGAACAATAATGTCACAACTCAGTCAAAAACATTTATTGGGGATCAAAGACATCACCCGCGCTGACCTTGAGCTGATTTTTGAAACCGCTGATAATTTTAAAGACGTTATCAATCGACCTATCAAGAAAGTACCCTCACTACGTGATATTACCATTGCCAATATTTTCTTTGAAAACTCTACCAGAACAAAATTATCATTCGAGTTAGCAGAGAAGAGGTTATCTGCTGATGTGATCAATTTCTCTTCTTCCAACAGTTCAGTTAAGAAGGGCGAAACTTTGCTAGATACTGTGAACAATATCCTCGCAATGAAAGTGGATATGGTGGTGATGAGACATTCAAGTCCGGGAACGCCACATTTTTTAGCAAAACACATAGATGCCAATATTGTAAATGCTGGAGATGGCACACATGAACACCCTACACAAGCTATTTTAGATATGTTTTCTATCAGGGAAAAATTTGGAACCTTGGAAGGCCTTAAAGTGGCGATCATTGGAGACATACTCCATTCGCGAGTGGCATTATCCAATATCTTTGCTCTTCAGAAGCTTGGTGCTGAGGTAATGCTCTGTGGACCAATTACTCTGCTTCCAAAGTATATAAAAGAACTAGGGGTAAAAGTTGAATTAGATGTGCGCAAAGCACTGCAATGGTGTGATGTGGCTAACGTGTTGCGAATTCAACTCGAACGACAACAGTTGAAATATTTCCCTTCTCTCCGAGAGTATTCGCTGTATTATGGCATCAATAAGGCACTACTTGATTCTTTGGATAAGGAAATCACTGTATTGCATCCTGGCCCTATTAATCGCGGGGTAGAATTGAGCAGTGATGTGGCTGACTCTCATCATGCGATTATTCTCGATCAGGTTGAGAATGGAGTGGCGACTAGAATGGCAGTGATGTACCTATTGGCAGGAGCGACATCTTAAATTAATTCATTCTTCATAACCCAATTCTTTTTATTTATTTTTGCGGAAATTAACTATCAAATAATGTATTACAATTCGATAATCGATACCATTGGAAATACGCCATTGGTAAAGCTCAATAGTGTAACAAAAGGCATCAAAGGAACCATCCTAGCTAAAGTAGAATACTTCAATCCTGGACACTCGATCAAAGATCGTATGGCCGTCAAGATGATTGAAATGGCTGAGGCAAGTGGAGACTTGAAACCAGGAGGGACTATCATCGAATGTACTTCTGGAAATACGGGGATGGGTTTGGCGCTAGCAGCTTGTTGTAAGGGTTATAAGTGTATTTTCACACTAGCTGACAAACAGTCGAAGGAGAAAATTGATATTTTGAAAGCATTAGGTGCTGAGGTTCATGTGTGTCCTACGAATGTAGCCCCTGAAGATCCTAGGTCATACTATTCAGTAGCTAGAAGAAAACACGAAGAGATTCCCAACTCGATCTTTGTCAATCAGTACGACAATCCTGGAAACACGATTGCGCATTATGAGAGTACTGGTCCAGAGATTTGGGAGCAGACTGAAGGTAAGATAACGCACTATGCTGTAGGAGTAGGTACCGGTGGAACGGTAAGTGGTGTGAGTAAGTACCTCAAAGAACAAAACAGCGATGTGTATACTTTGGGAATTGATTCTTATGGATCAGTTTTTAAAAAATATAAGGAGACAGGGATTTTCGATAAGAATGAAATATACTCTTACCTCACAGAAGGTATTGGTGAGGATATCCTTCCAGAGAATGTTGACTTTAGCGTTATCGATGAATTTGTCAAAGTGACTGATAAAGATGGTGCTTTGATGACCAGAAGATTGGCTAAGGAGGAAGGGCTTCTTGTCGGATGGTCTGGTGGCTCAGCGGTTTATGGAGCACTAGAATATGCTAAGGAGCACCTAAAAGAGGATGACATGATGGTGATTATTCTGCATGATCATGGAACGAGATATCTTGGAAAAGTCTTTAATGATGATTGGATGAAAGACCATGGATTTCTTGAGGAGCAAGAATTTGCAACTGTGAATGACATCATCAATACCCGTTCTGGACAATCATTGTTTACCATAAATCACGATATATCAGTGGGCGATGCGGTGACGATTCTCAACGAAAAAGGAATCGATCAAATTCCAGTGGTCAATGGAGATGAGTTTGTTGGGAGTTTGAGTAGTACACACCTGCTTCAAAGCTTAATCGGCAATCCAGCCATTAAGGATGATAAAATTGGAGAGATTATGGAAGCACCATTGCAGTTCGTCTCTGTTGATGAAACACTTAACGTGATATCTTCAATATTTGATAGAGACAATCGTGCGGTATTAGTGAGAGATGCTGGTCAAAATGCACATATCATCACACAACACGATCTATTGACCGCGCTGACAAAATAGTTGGCACGGTATTCGTGATTAAAGAATTAGTTGATAACGATTTTGCTTTTGAGTACTGAAGCCTTGGTGAATGTATCGCAGATCGTATTGATATAAGTAAGTTTTGGGTTTAAATCCCGCTGTGGTAGGCGGGATTTTTTTATGCCAATTTTTCTAGATCTCTAATTAGAATTCTCCTACGATTAAATGTAATGAGGTTTTTCCCTTTTAACTCATTCATTATGGTGGTCACCGTTTGTCGAGATGTTCCCGTTAGATTGGCGATATCTTTATGCGTGAGCTTGGTATTTACCAATGTCTCAAAGCCCACTTTTTGACCTTTCCAAGCCGCAGCATCTTTGATAAACTCGACTATTCTAGTCCGAGCATCTTTGAATACCAATGACTCAATTTTCTTTTCTAGTTTCTTGATTCGAAAGCCGATCAACTTAAAAATCTTTAGACTGAGTTCTTTGTCACCTTTCATTAGATCTTGCATGTCCTGAATACTCATAGGGCATATTTGGGTGTCCTCATCCATAGCCTGTGCAAAATCTGATCGCGTATTTTCTCCGGTCAGTGCCAACTCTCCAAAAATCTCTCCTTTCGACAAAATAGCTTTGACTACTTCTTTTCCATCAGAAGTGTAATTCCCAATTTTGACACGGCCATCTGCAATCATATAGATGTAGTTAGAAGGTTCGTCTGGGAAATAAATAAACTGCCCTTTCTTATATTGATTGAAAGTATGAGTTTGATCCATTCTCTTGACTTTGTGGGGACAGAGTACATTGAATAAATCAACGCTTTCGAAATACCATAAGGATGTGTTTTCGCCCATAATTGCTTTATATTTATCCGACAAAGCTAATTTACAAAATTAAATATCTAATCAAGCAATCTATGCTGAAACTCACCCATGTCTATATTTATCCTGTCAAATCATTGGCAGGAATAGAACTTCAGGAGGCCACCTCTGAAGAACGTGGTTTGAAATATGATCGTAGGTGGATGTTAGTAGATAGCACAGGTGAATTTATGAGCCAAAGGAAGTATCCAAGGATGGCGTTATTGATACCTGGTTTTGATAATGATTGTTTAAGAATTACTGCCCCTGACACGAGTACTATTGAGATTTCTTTGGAAAATATTAATGGTGAGATTACGCCAGTAAGTGTTTGGAGTACTGATTGCAATGGCTATGCTGTAAGTGATGAAGCCAATAAATGGTTTTCAGATCAGTTGGATACCGAATGTCGATTGGTATTCATGGGGGATCAAAAAAGGGAGATAAGCTCAAAATCTTTAAAAAATGAAGGGGAGGTAAGTTATGCAGATGGATATCCATACCTGATTGTTGGTCAATCATCTTTGGATGACCTCAATGATCGACTTGATGAGTCAGTGCCTATTAACAGGTTTCGACCCAATTTGGTGTTTTCCAAAGCAAACCCTTTTGAAGAAGATGAATGGGGTGATTTTAAAATTGGAGATATAGAATTTTTTGGTGTCAAGCCTTGCGCACGATGCGTAATGACAACTATTGACCAGCTAACTGGAGAAAAAGGTAAAGAACCACTGAAAACACTCGCTACCTTCAGACAAAGAGATAATAAGATATATTTTGGATTGAATGCCATCATTAAAAAAGCAGGGCTGATTAAAGTGGGAGACATTCTTGAAGTGGCTGAGCCGCAGAAATAAATTCTCATATAAATTGTACACGAATCATTCGGGTAATAGAAATGCATCCTTAAATTTGTCGAAAAATAGGTCTGACTATGGATTTTTTATACTTGAAGTCTTTGCACATTGTATTCATTGTTACGTGGTTTGCAGGACTTTTCTATATCGTAAGGTTATTTATTTATCACACAGAAGCTGATCAAAAACCCGAGCCAGATAGAGGTATTCTTTCCAAACAATTCAAGAAAATGGAACGATTGCTTTGGTATGTGATCACTTGGCCATCTGCCATCTTGACTTTGATATTTGGTACTTGGACATTACTGCAAGTGCCTCATCTGCTTAGTGAAGGATTCATGCATGTGAAACTCACATTGGTTGCTCTGCTATATATTTATCAGCTTATCACACACAGATTTTATTTGAAATTGCAAAAAGATCAATTCTCACTTACTTCTACTCAACTACGTATGTGGAACGAAGTGCCTACAGTTCTGTTGATAAGCATAGTTTTCCTAATTGTTTTGAAGAGTACGCTCAACATGGTTTGGGGAGTAGTTGGCTTTTTTGGAGTGGTAGCTATACTAATGATTGCTATAAGCATATACAAAAAACACAGAAAGACGAATGAAGAATAATCTATGGGTATTGGCATTGCTCGCCTTAAGTTGTACAACGCCAAAAGAGGAGAAACTTCCAATCATGGGGAGGAAAGAAATCTCTGAAAAAGAAGTCAATGGTGAAATGGTTGCCGACACCATCTTTCACCAGATAGGAGACTTTTCATTTGTAAATCAAGATAGCCTGGAAGTTACCCAGGACACTTTTAAAGATCAGATTTACATTGCTGATTTCTTTTTCACTTCTTGCCCAACGATCTGCCCTATTATGAAGACGCAAATGCTTCGGGTCTATGACACGATTCGTAATTACAGTGATGTTAAAATTTTGTCTCACACGATAGATCCTGAATATGACACGGTGGCGCTTTTAAGAGATTTTGCAGAAAGGCTCGATGTGACTAGTGATATATGGCATTTTGTGACTGGAGATCAAGAGAAGATTTATGAAATGGCACAACGTAGCTATATGGTAACGGCTTTGGCCGATAACAGCCAGCCTGGAGGATTTGTTCATAGTGGTGCGTTCATACTGGTAGATAAGGACAGAAGGGTGCGAGGTTTGTATGACGGCACCAAGGCTGATCAAGTTGATCGCTTGATAAGAGAATTGGCAGTCTTACGAAATGAGTATGAGGTGACGCCTAATTAATTATGTTAAGAATAGTCATCCTTATAACCATTTGTATGCTGAGCAGTTGTACCAATAAGAATACCTCCGAGCAATCGCTTACCAAGGCAGAACAGATTCGGTACGAGCAATACTTTGTAGAAGGACAACAGCTCTATAATCAACATTGCAGCAATTGCCATCAAGCCAATGGCGAAGGTGTGGGTAAACTATTTCCTCCTATCAAATCCTCGGATTTCATGGAGAAAAATTTTGATCAAGTGATTTGTCTGATGAGAAATGGGATATCTGGCGAAATAGTTGTCAATGGCATGCAATATAATCAGCCAATGCCTGGCGTTTCAGAACTTACCGCACTTGAAATTGCGGAGATCGCTACCTATATTTATAATAGCTGGGACCATAATCGTGGATATATTGATGTGAAGTCTGTCAATAAAGTGTTACAGGCTTGTGAATAATGATCAGGAGTAGTAGCCACTGTTTCGCTCTTTCTTAAACATTTTTTGCAACTGATTTCCAGTTAGGGCGCCAAATCCAGCAGGTATTGCGCCTATTAATCCAGTGATGAGTATCAAAATATACTTGTTATTGATGGTGAAAATTCGGGCTATTTTTTCTGTGAGCATACCCTGAGTGCTGATGTCTATTGTCAATGAATACCCAACCCAGAGTATGAATATGGCTAGAAATCCAGCCATAAATGATTGAAACCCGCTGTTTTTAGAAAATAAAGCCCCAATGATGAATGAGGCTATTACAGCACTCCACCATGGGAGGAAAAATTGCAAGCATGCTGCCATAACCACAATGAGTAAGATTTTTAAAAGAAACTTCATATTACTTTGGTTGAATAGTGATCTTGTTTTTCAATTGATCTTGGTGACTTTCCGATGAAGGCATTAGGATTAACTCCATGTACTCACCATCTCTCCATTTATCTATGTAATTGTCATAATATGGACTTCCCGGATTTCCTGATTGACCACCTGCATATACAAACCATGCGGTAGGAGGGTCAGTCATTTCAACAATTAGCCTTTGAGATGGACCCCAATTACTTTTCATCGCATTTATAGTATTTCCATTGCCACCAGTTTGCATATTTGATTTACTAAAAGCTGGAATTCGAGCCAAATGATTAATCCCTGTTCCTTTATAGTTAGCCCATGTAGTTTCCGAGTCATTTTGATCTTCCCACTTCACCATATTTTCGATGGCCAGTTTAAATGAACTATTGATTATCTGAGTCAAATTTTCAAGTTCAGGTGTTTCTGCTAAGTCAATAAACTTATGATTGGGATAATTCTTAATTATGTGGGTAGTATTAAAGTCATTAGGTTGGATGAGAACCAGGTCAGTTCTGTCAAATTCATCCCAAAGTATATTTTTGAAATTTCTCCACCAGAGCTCAAACAATATCGGGGTATCAAAGTTGGCAGAGTAATAGTAATTCCATTCAGATAGTTTTTGGGCAAAATGCTTTTCATTATCAGATAATGTAGCCTGATCCAGACTGTCCAAAAATAATGGCAATACTTCTTGTGCTTTTATATTGTATGTATCTTGTTGCATTGTCATGAAATCCTCAACAGTTATGTTATTCAAACTGTCAAGAAATTCATTGATTCTCCGATTGCGATAGTATTCATTGTTGCCATTATAAAAATAGTAGGGATACTTCGAATCTACAGCGTGCTGGTTGGCCGAGCTTACAAAATCTCTTTTAGGATTGTATTGATATGCATTGTGTTCCATTGGGATATATCCCTGCCATTCATGTGCTGGATTCGCACCATCCATCAAAAATTTTCCTTGACCTTGCGACTTTAATGGAAATCTACCTTGTGCAGTAATTGCTATGTCTCCATCACTTGAAACAAAAGCAATATTTTGAGCGGGTGCATCCCAGAAAGTGAGGGCTTTTTTATAATCTTCATGGCTTTTGGCTCTATTTAGAATGTAGAGCGCATTTATAAGTCTAGAAGGTTCATGACCTATCCACCTGAGCGAATAGTTGTTATTATTAGTGGAGGTGAAAGAATTGTCATATACTACAGGACCATGATGTGTATAAGTCACCGTATCTATATAAGTGGAATCATCTCTTACTTTTATTTCTTCGATTACTTTTCTGGTGCTTTTCCATGCACTATCATATAGATATTCATTTTTACTTTGATTTTTAAACGTGATGTTGTACCAGTCCCTCACGTCTCGTGGAGAATTAGTGAATGCCCAAGCTACCGAGCTATTGAAACCCTGGACGATACCAGGTGCACCTGTGAAAGTATTTCCGATCACGTTGATACCAGGAGCATTCAATTGCATCACTACCCAAAGAGAGGGAAGATTTAGACCAAGGTGCATGTCATTGGCAAGCATTGGCTTGCCACTTTTTGTTTTCTTTCCAGATACTGCCCAGTTATTACTACCATTGTCTGGATCAGGCATTTCAATAGTGCTTTGAGTTACTCCAGTAACAACTATTGGTTGTGAGATGACATTAGTTGGAGACGGCTCAAATGTCCAAGTGGTGTCTGACGGTACTACTGGTTCAATGCCTTCAATCCATTCTGGGAAAAGGAAATTGAAATCCTCTTCGCCAAAAACCTGAAGGGCATTGGTATTTTCTAAATCACAATCCCAGCCAGTAAGATTATCTATTAGATATTGCTGAATAAGAGCGGTCTTTAATGGAGTCCAGATTTCTGGAGAATAATTTAATAATTTATACTCTATTGGCAGGTCTTTATAGTCTAGTGAATTTATATAGTGATTGACACCTTGTGCATAGGCTGTAATTAATTTGAATAATTCTGGTTCGCCTTTCATAGCCTCTAGAGACTTTTTTGCACCGAATACCATTCCTTTTCTGCGTTGCAAACGATCAAATGGAATTCCTTTTTTCCCCATCAATTCTGATATTCGACCAGCAGCAGCATGTGTTTGAAATTCTAGTTGCCATAAACGCAACTTGGCAATGACATAACCCTGGGCCATATAAAGATCATGATCATTTTCAGCAAAAATGTGAGGCACATGATTTTTGTCAAAAACGATCTCTACATTATCAAGTGCGTCATCAAAATATATGACCTCCTTTACATTTTCATTTTCCGTGCTTTCAGCATTTTGCCAAAATCCTTCAAAAGGATTAAGAAAATGACCCAATGGAGGAATGTTACTGCCTCCCAATGAGAGACTATTGCTTAAAAAATAGATAAGCGAAGATGTAATTAATAGAGGGATTACAAAACGAATTATTTTCATTAAGAAAGTGGTTTTTTAGACGCTAATCCGTTAAACTAACAATATTTTTTTAGTTTTGGAGGTTTTGGCTTTATTAATAGCATGCCTCAATCAAAGCTATTATATTTGGCATCGCTATTTTTTTAACTATTGGCTATTTGATCAATGCAGGAAATTGCTGGAAATAAGGTACTTATCACTGGAGGAGCAGGATTTATTGGGTCGAACCTTGTAGCATATTTGATTGCAAATAATGTTGATCACGTACGGATATTGGACAACCTTTCCACAGGTCATTTTAAGAACATTGCCAAGTTCGAAAGCCTTTCAAACTTCGAATTCATAGAAGGAGATATTAGAGATATTGATACATGCCAAAAAGCATGTGAGGGAATGGATTTCGTTTTGCATCAAGCAGCGCTGGGTTCGGTGCCACGGTCGATCAATGACCCTGTCACTAGTAATGATGTGAATGTCTCAGGATTTCTCAATATGTTGGTTGCTGTGAAGGATCAGAAGGTTAAACGCATGGTCTACGCGGCTTCTTCGAGTACTTACGGTGATTCACAAGAACTTCCTAAAATAGAAGATAAGATTGGTAAACCATTGTCTCCTTATGCAGTTACTAAGTATGTCAATGAGCTGTACGCAGATGTGTTTGCCAAGACTTACGGGATGGAGATTATAGGCTTGAGATATTTCAACGTTTTTGGGCCAAACCAAGATCCAAATGGAGCATATGCTGCTGTAATACCAAAGTTCATCAATCTAATGCTTAATAATGAAGCTCCTGTAATCAACGGAGATGGCACCATCTCTCGGGATTTCACTTATGTAGATAATGCCGTTCAGGCCAATATCAAGGCTATGCTGAGCGATAATGCTACCGCAGTAAATCAAGTATATAATGTGGCGTGTGGAGACTCAACATCATTGAATGAACTGGTTTCAATTTTAAAGATTGAAACAAACTCATCCTTAGAGGTGACTCATGGTCCAAGTAGGGTAGGTGATATTGAGCATAGCCTGGCAGATGTGAGTAAAGCGAATGAAAAAATTGGCTATTCACCAGATGTTGATATCCAAGAAGGTTTGAAAAGAACAGTTGCTTGGTTTAAAAATGGGCAAGAATGAGGGAATATAGTTCAGAAGTCATAGACAAAGCTAAGGGTGTTAAAGCATTAATCTTTGATGTGGATGGGGTGTTGACTGATGGAAAAATCATCTATGACAATAATGGTGTTGAAACAAAAGCTTTTAATGTAAAGGATGGACAAATCATCAAACATCTTAAAGAGGCAGGAATAGTTGTTGGCGCAATTACCGGCCGATCTTCTGATGTTGTGAAGAAAAGATGCGAAGAATTGAAACTTGATTTTTATTATCAAGGAATTCATGATAAACCACAAATTTTTGAACAGGTTTGTGAAAAATACGGGTTACAAAAAAAGGAGGTTACCTATATAGGTGATGATCTTATAGATTTAGGAATTCTAACACAATGTGGTCTTGCAATAGCACCCAGTGATGCTATGAGTTATGTGATAGATCAAGTAGATTTGATTTCTGAAAAGAATGGTGGAGAAGGCGTAGTTCGTGAAGTTGGAGATTTGATACTGAGTAGTCAAGGGCTGCTTGATGAAATAATAAACAGTTATTTGAAAGGATAAATGGAGGTTTTTAAAAATAAGGCAAGAATAACTGACAATATAGAAGTTGGAGGAGATCGATTGGTCTTACTTGGAGGTCCGTGCGCAGCAGAAAGCTATGATATTTGCATGCAAGTTGGAGAGCATGTCAAACAAGTTTGTGAATCTCTGGATATTGATTATGTATTCAAAGCATCATTTGATAAAGCTAACAGAACCTCAGTTAATTCATATAGGGGCCCAGGTCTTCATGAAGGATTAGAATTGTTGTCAAAAGTAAAACAGGCGTTGGATGTACCTTTGGTTACGGACATACATGAGTCAAGTCAGGCAGAAGCTATAGGACAAGTGGCCGATGTGATTCAAATACCTGCATTTTTGTGTCGTCAGACAGATTTAATTGTCGCTTCGGCAAAGACTGGTAGAATGATAAATATCAAAAGAGGTCAATATATGGCTCCTGCTGATATGCAATATTCTGTCACTAAAGCTGAAAGCACTAGTAACAACAATGTATGTCTGACCGAACGGGGAGTGTCTTTCGGGTACCATAATTTGGTGGTTGATATGCGAGCGTTGCCTATTATGAGACAATATGCCCCTGTGATATTTGATACAACACACAGTGTACAACAGCCTGGAGGAGCAGGAGGGAGTTCGGGAGGACAACGCGAATTTGCGCCATATTTATCACGCGCAGCAGCAGCGACAGGGGTAGATGGTTTTTTTGTGGAAACACATCCAGATCCTGACAATGCACTTAGCGATGGACCAAACATGGTGAAGTTGTCTAATATGAAATCGTTTATGTCAATGTTAAAAGAAACTTGGGAGCTAGGGAGGAAGTATGTATAGAGGATTATTAATAATACTAGTTTCATCTTTACTTTTTAGCGCGTGTGTGTCGAATAAGAAGGTGCAGTACGTACAATATGAGGATGTCAACCAAAGTGGTTTGGTTAAAGACTCCATTGTGAGAAACTATGAAGTGAAAGCTTATAATTATAAAATTCAACCAAACGACATATTGTCAGTCGATTTTCAAAGTCTAACAAATGAAGATTTTGATTTTTTTAAAAAAGAATTGTCTAATAATAACACAGAAATTGGCAATAATAATGCAGGAGCTCTATTGAGCGGAGAACTAGTAGATGATGCTGGTGAGATAGAATTTCCCGTTGTTGGAAAAGTTAAGGTAAGTGGGCTAACGATTTTTCAAGCTCAGGTTAAATTGCAGGAAATGGCTGATGAATTCTTGAAGGAAGTAGTTGTGAAAGTGAGAATACTTAATTTTAGATTCACTATTTTGGGAGAAGTGAAGCAAGAAGGTACTATAAATTCTTATGACAACCGAATTTCTATTTTGGAAGCTATAGGATCAGCAGGTGGAATAGATGACTTGGCCGATCGAGCAAACGTAAAAATGATTCGTCAGACGGATAGTGGAATTCAAATTCAGTACATTAATTTATTAGACGAAGGGTTAATCAATTCTCCTTTTTATTACATTCATCAAAATGATGTGCTAATAATTCCTCCACTAAAACAGCGGCCATTTAGGAAATATGCTGCCCAAAACGCAGGATTGATATTGTCCTCTATTTCTGCTATACTATTTGCTATTAACCTTCTTAAATAATAATAGAAACTTGGATAATTCTTACTATATCGAAGATAAGTTAGAACAATCTACACATGTTGTCAATTACCAGCGATTCTTATCAAGAGTGTTGAAATATTGGTACATAGTAGTAATCAGTTTAGGGATAACATTGTTTTCAGTTTATTTAATAAATCGCTACGCTGTAAGAATATACCCAGTAACGATGTCAATTCTTATAAAAGAAAGTCAGGAAGCTTCGGGGAATGCTGAAATATTGTACAATAATCCATTGGTTCAAGGGTATCGCAATTATCTAAATGAGTTGTATATAATTAGATCCTATCCATTGGTGCAAGATGTCATTAATAAGTTGGGTTTTACTGCATCATTTTATAAAAGTGGTAATGTGAAAACAACAGAGATTTATCAAGCGATTCCTGTAAGTATATCGTTTCTTGAAAGCACTGTAAACACATCAGTATTTGAGTTTAAGATATTATCAGATAGTGAATTTGAGTTAGGCCCGTCTAAGGGAGAAGATATTTTTGATGAAAGAAAAATATTCTTATTCAACGATACGATAGACTATCATCAAAATCAATTTGTTGTACGTAAAATTTGCAACATAATAATAGATGAGCATATAGATGAGCCATATATTTTAAAGTTTAATTCTTCATTTAATATTTCACAAGCATATATTAATAGACTTAAGATCGAATGGGCAGAAGAAGGTGCCTCCGTGGTTAATTTGGATATTAACGGTGCACTACCAGAAAAGGAAATAGACTTTATGAATACACTGGTAGAAATGTATAGGAAAAAAGATCTGGATAAAAAACGGCAAACAGCTGCACGTTCTCTGGAATTTATTGAAGAACAACTATCTAATATTTCAGATTCTCTACTATGGTACGAGGCTCAATTAGAAAATTTCAAGCAAAATAACGATGTAATAAATATTTCTGGCCAAGCTGAAAAAGTACTTTTGAAGATTGAGGATTTAGACGGTCAATTGAGCACAGTAAATGTCTATAATAGGTATTTAACTTATTTGAAAAAACACATCAATGAACAAGACAATGTTGATCATGTAGTATTACCTATTTCTGTTGGTGTTAATGACCCTGTATTGATTGCATTAGTTAATAAAATGGTTGAAATGCAGCTCCAAATTAAATCATATACTATTTCTCAGCAAATAGATAATCCTTTCCTTTTGCAAATGAAGAATAGCTTGTTAAATGTTAAGAACAGTATTTCAGAAAGTATAACAAATATTGAAGCTACGAATAAAATACAAACGGAGGAAATTAATAAAACAATTGAAAAATATGAGAGGGAATTAGCGAAACTTCCTAGTGCAGAAAGAAAGTTGATAACAATTCAAAGAAATTACAAATTCAGTGAAAATCTTTACACTTTTCTTACTCAAAAAAGCGCGGAAGCGGGGATAACAAAAGCTTCGGAAACTTCTGATATATCAGTAGTCAACCCTGCAATGAAAATTGGAGGGACAATTTCTCCAAACATTAAAAAGAATTACTTAGTAGGCGTATTTACGGGGTTAGGAGTTCCTTTTATATTATTCTTCTTATTGGAATACTTTAATAACAAAGTTCAATCAAAAGAGGACATTGAGAAATTATCTAAAATGCCCTTTTCTGGCATGGTAGGACATAATGCCTCAGATTCAAATTTGGTAGTGTATAATAAGCCAAAATCAGCGGTTTCAGAATCATTTAGATCACTAAGGTCTAACCTTAATTATTTCACTGAAAACAGAGAAAAAAAGGTGTTTCTAGTGACCAGTTCAATTAGTGGAGAAGGTAAGACATTTACAAGTATTAATTTAGGTACCGTCTTAGCTTATTCAGGTAAGAAGACTGTTATAGTGGGTGCTGATATGCGCAAGCCTAAAATATTTGGAGATTTTAACCTAAGCAATGAAAAGGGGCTAAGCAGCATTCTATCTGGCAATGAAAAGGTCAAAGATGTTATACAACCTACCTTTGTTGAAAATTTATACTTGATTAGTGGTGGTCCTATTCCTCCTAACCCCAGCGAAATGCTAATGAAGGATGAAATGACCATGTTGCTCAAGAAATTATTGAATGACTTTGATTTTGTGATTTTAGACACTCCGCCAGTAGCACTTGTTACTGATGCATTTGTGCTTTCTAAACATGCAGACCATACACTTTTTATTACAAGACAAGGAGTGACTCCATTGCAGGCCATTAAAAATATTGGAGAGTTTTATCAAGATGGTAAAATGAAGAAGATGAGTGTTGTACTCAATGATATCAAGAATAACAGGATGGGTTACGGTTATGGCTATGGTTATGGCTATGGTTATGGCTATGGTTATTATGAAGAAAAATAGCACACATGGATATAATTGCTGAAATAGGACAGGCGCATGAAGGTAGTTTAGGAGTTGCACATTCCTATATAGATGCACTTGCCAATACTGGTGTAACGGCTATTAAATGGCAAACACATATTGCAGATGCAGAGAGTAGTGTTCATGAACCTTTCCGCATCAATTTCTCCTTTGAGGATAATACGAGACTGGAGTATTGGAAGCGTATGGAGTTTACACTGGAACAATGGAGTGGGATTAAACGTCATTGTGAAGATAAGGAAATGGAATTCATATCCTCTCCATTCAGCAATGTTGCAGTTGATTTATTAGAAAAAATTGGAGTTAATAGATATAAAATTGGCTCTGGAGAGGTCAATAATTTTCTTATGCTCAATAAAATTGCAAAGACTGGTAAGCCAATTATTATCTCTTCAGGTATGAGTTCGTTTGAAGAACTTGATAATATTATCGCATTTTTGGAACCATACAAAAACCCATTGACACTATTGCAATGCACTACGGCTTACCCAACTAATCCAAATGAATGGGGTTTGAATGTCATGGCTGAGATGACTGATCGATATGATTTACCTGTTGGGTTCAGCGATCATTCAGGAGATATATATGCTTGTCTAGCTGCAGCTGTTCTAGGTGCTTCAATTTTAGAATTTCATGCAGTGTTTGACAAACGAATATTTGGACCTGACAGTAGAGCATCTTTGTCAATTGATCAAATTACGCAATTGGTGTCAGGGGTTAAAGATATTGAGGTTTCGATGAATAATCCAATCGACAAGACAAACAATAATCAGTTTCAAGAATTAAAAGGAATATTCGAAAAATCATTAGCTATAAATACATCATTGAAAAAAGGACAGATAATAAAAGAGGAAATGCTGGAAGCTAAAAAACCGAAATTTCAGGGTATTGATGCTGCTAAATATCATCAGGTCATTGGTAAGGTGGTCACTAAAGACATGACCCAATGGGACTTCATCACTATCGAAGATATAGAGAATGAGTAAGCGTAAAATATGTGTGGTAATCACTGCACGTCCATCGTATAGTAGAGTTAAAACTGCGCTTCAGGCCATTAATAGTCATCCTGAATTGGAATTACAACTCGTTGTGGCCGCATCAGCATTACTTGAACGATATGGCTCTGCTGTTAATTATATACTACAAGATGGATTTGATATTACATCGAAAGTGTTTAATATCCTTGAAGGGGAGAATCTTACAGCGGCAGCAAAGACTACAGGATTGGGTATTTTAGAATTATCTACTGTTTTTGACAATATCAAACCTGATATTGTGGTGACTATAGCAGATAGATTTGAGACAATGGCAACAGCTATTGCAGCTTCTTATATGAATATTCCATTGGCTCACATCCAAGGAGGTGAAGTTACCGGAAATATCGATGAAAAAGTAAGACATGCGATTACCAAACTGGCAGATTATCATTTTGTGGCATCAGAAAATGCAAAAGAACGTGTCCTAAAGCTAGGTGAAAATGAGAATGTGGTGTTTAATACTGGTTGTCCATCAATAGATATAGCTGCTGATGTATTAAGAGACCCACAATTTGATTTTGATCCATTTGAAAAATATGGAGGTGTAGGAGCTAAGATTAATTGGCTGGATGAGTATATAGTAGTAATGCAGCATCCTGTCACAAGTGAGTATGGTCAGTCCAAGTCTCATATCGAACAGACTTTGGCAGCTATTAATGAGGTCAATATTCCTACTTTTTGGTTCTGGCCGAATGTGGATGCAGGGTCTGATGGAACTTCCAAAGGCATTAGATCTTTTAGGGAAAATAATGACTTATCACATATCCATTTTTTTAAAAACATGGAATCTCAAGATTTCTTGAGACTACTCATAAATAGTAGCTGCTTAATAGGTAATTCTTCTGTTGGTATCCGTGAATGCGCTTATTTGGGCGTGCCAGTGGTAAACATTGGTTCACGCCAGAATGGAAGAGATCGCGGCAACAACATTATTGATGTTGGGTATGATAGTACATCAATAAAAGAAGGAATAAATCAATGGCTTAGTTCCGATGCACCTCAAAAGTCTAGCGTCTATGGTGGAGGTGAAGCTGGGACACAAATAGCAGAGATCCTGCAGACTGTACCTCTTCAATTTAGTAAAATAATAACTTACTAGGAGAACTTTAGTATGGATATATTAGGTATAATACCAGCACGAGGAGGGTCTAAAGGTATCCCAGGGAAAAACGTTAAACAATTGGGACGCAAACCCTTGATTCAGTACACAATTGAAGCTGCTTTGGATTCTGAGTATATAACTGACTTGGTTGTTAGTACAGAAGATGAGGAAATTGCTGAGATAAGTAGGGGGCTTAATGCTAATGTACCTTCTTTAAGACCTTTAGAGTTGGCTACTGATGAATCACCAACCATCGATACAGTAATCTATACTTTGAAATTAATGATGCAAAAAGGGAAGTCTTACGACTTAATTTGCCTACTTCAACCGACCACACCTTTTAGAAAAAAAGGCTTCATTGATGCAGCTATTAAAAAGTATATTATGGCTGATGCAAATAGTTTGATATCAGTGTTGCCAGTTCCTCACCAATACAATCCACATTGGGTTTTTGAGCCAAATGAAGAAGATTTTTTGTCTTTATCGACAGGTGATAGCGATATAATTCCTAGAAGGCAAGAATTGCCGCGAACTTTTATTAGAGATGGATCAATTTACCTAACAAGTTCAAAAGTTCTTTTGGAGGAAAAATCATTGTTTGGAAATTGTTTGACCTTTATCGAAGCAGATGAGAAGATACATGTAAACTTAGATACTATGGAAGATTGGGGTAGAGCAGAGAGAATTATCAAGACTAATGGAGTAGGAGTTGATAAAATTCTATAATCACAATGGACCATAACTTAAGATTTTAGCACTTAACTCTCATGGCGAAACAGGAAATTTTCAACGACTATTATTGATATGTCACGTTTGAAAAAAGTGAAAATAAATACATTGTCAAATTATGGGGTGTATTTTTTAAAAACGGCTATATCAATAATAACGATTCCTTTATTATTAGAGCAGTATGGAGATGAACTATATGGAATTTATCTTCTGTCTTTCGGTTTTGTGACCACTCTATCTTTTTTGAATTTTGGTGCGGGAAAATCTATATTAAGATATGTAGGTGAGTATTCTTCTGATAATAACGTAGAAAAACTCAATAAAAATTTATCTATATCTATATACCTAATTGTTTTAGGAGGTGTAATCGTTGCTTTATTGATATTCTCGATATCAATGTTGGCTCCGATTATTTTTCAGATAAGTCAAAAGAATGAAATACTTGCACGACATATATTGATGATAACTGCTATTTACGCGCTAGTGACTTTTGTTCAGCTAATTACACAGAATATAATCTTTGGTTTTCAAAAAATATTTAAAAGAAATTTATTTCAATCTATAGTAATAGTTAATCAGTTAATGATTACAATAGTGGTGTATGAGAATAATTTATCATTATATATTTACGTCTTATTAATTTTTTTCAACCTACTCATTTCTGTTCTTTTTGACGCTTCTATAATCTACCGTTTAACAGATTTGCGAAAATTCCGTTTCATGAAAATGAAAACTGTAGAAATGAGAACTAGTGAGGCTTTCTATTATGCGAAAAATCTCTTTCTAATTTCGGTTGTAGGAACTTTATCTCAAAATGCAGATAAATTCATATTGTCATTGTTTCTTGATATCAAGTATATTACTGTATACGCTATTATATCAAAGCCGTATGCAGTAGTGAAATCAATTTATGCTAATATATTCAGTGCTATTCAACCATTAATTGCTCAATTGAAAGCCGGCAATGAACAGAAAAAAATTAAAACTATAATAATTGATGGGACACATTATTTATTAGTCATTATTACACCACTCATCTCAATAATTCTAATTTTTTTTAACGACTTAATTTATTTGTGGGTTGGAGATGGCTATTCTAACTTTATTGTTTGGGGTCAGATTCTAGTTGTATCGTTACTCTTCAGGACGTTTTTCAGCCTAATATTCCAGGCTTTAATGTTTTCAGGTAAAATAAGATTTATTCGAAAAGTTGAATATAGTACTACATTTCTCAATTTTGCAGTGAGTATCTTTGCTACTTATTATTTGGGAGTAGGAGGAGTTGTTATAGGTACATTTTTGCAATTTTTCATAAACGTATTTTTATTTTCCACAGTACTGAAAAAAGAGTTTAATATTGACAGCAAAGAGTTTTACGATAGAACAATTATTAGATACTTAATCCTAATATGCCTACTGACTGTGGCGGATTTTATTTGGGTTAAAGACTGGTTCAGCCATCTAAAAATAGATTACTTTTTGATGTTGGCAATTCATGGATTGTCAGTGTCTATTGTATTGGTAACAATTATGTTCTACAATCTTAAACGAGTTAATATTAAAATACTTTGATTTAATTACTGATATGAAACTAGGAGTTATTGCTAGTCAATTGGCCATGAGGAATGATATTAGGAATATGATCCATCATATGAATGATCATTTTGAATTGGTGGTATTTGTTCGTGCTGATGAGAAAAAGTACTTAGAAGGAGATTTTGAATTTAGGCAGCTTGACTATTCTTTGAGAAATATTTGGAATAAAATATGCGCAAAAGTATTTAGGTACTTTGGGCAAATACCAAATAGCAAAGAAAGCTTTTTGTCCAGTGAGAGAGTTTTAGCCTTGAAAAACAACAAAGGATGGAGGGGGAATTTGGATATCTGGACTAGATTGGTTCTTCCAAATCTCATGAGTTATGATGACTATCTGATGTTATTAAGAGGTGATTATTACAATATCGATGATATAGACACTTTTTTTTCATTTACCCCTCACAATGAAGACGTACTTCTCAGTCAAATACTAAATGCACAAAAACAGATATATACGTATTTATATAGTTGGGATCACCCGGCTAAATTCTCTAAAATCCTTAAAAATAAAGCATACTATTTTACATGGAATGAAGGCTTGAAAGGTGACCTTATTAAACTACATGGAGTCACGGCTGAAAATATAAAAGCTATCGGTATTTCACAGTTCGCAGATATCACAAAAATTAAAAAATTAGTAGCTAGTAGAAAAGGGGAAGTGATTGGTAAAAAGTTTTTTTATTATGTTGCCTCTTGGGGGTACAATAAGTTAGCCCTACAAGAAGTAGCACTGATCAAATATTTGGCGTTGACCATTGAAAATTTAGATCCATCTTTACAATTAGTTTTCAGGCCGTATCCAATGCTCGAAAATTGGGATTGTTATAAAGAACTTAAGGAATTTTCGAATGTTGTTTTTGATGAATTTCAGCAAGCTGGAAAAGGGGAGTCCATCTTTACAGAATCTGATATTGAGCATAAATTTTCAATGATTTCTGATAGTGTCGGAATTATACACTGTGGAACAACAATTGGATTAGAAGCATGCTTCTTTGATAAACCACTCATATATATGAATTTGCAAAATTTGGATTATGGAGTAAAAGACAACGACCATGTCCATATTAAAAAGGGCTGGCAAAAGCACCATTTGGAAAAATATTTTTTAAATAATAATTACGATAATGTGGTGTTGAAAAAGGAGAAATTGCGAGAGGTACTTAAGAGATGTGTGGATAAAGATAGATCATTGTTAAAGTACAATGATTCTATTCAGAAAGAATTTCCATTTAGAACTATAAATCAAATTGTGGATT
>Ga0209634_1000727_pt1 | contig 25068 bp, 35 predicted proteins | sample LinPmetageLP40_FD_184043 | JGI IMG/M metagenome (GOLD analysis project Ga0209634, IMG submission 184043) | Marine viral communities from the Pacific Ocean - LP-40 (SPAdes) (version 2) | ecosystem: Environmental > Aquatic > Marine > Oceanic | place: Pacific Ocean | collected 2010-08-26 | reverse complement strand
CTTGCTTCTTTAAAAGCTTTGATTTGAGCTTTAAGACCTAATCTTTCAACAAACTTTGGATAGTTTTTATCAGTTTGTTTCTGAGTAGCAGCTTCTATTTCTGACTCAATGTTTTGTCTTCTGTTTCTAAACTTGTCATGTATAAGTGTATCAAGATAGTTTAGTTCATTACTTCTTATTGGTTTCATATTTACCTTTCTTTTTTGTTTTAGTTGTTTTAGTGGTAACAGTTTTTTGATTAGCAAAACTATTTACCCATTTAGTGTACTCTTTCTTTTCTTTAGGTGTCATTTCTTTACACCTAATCTTTCAAAGATATTTTCTTTTTTATCTTTAAAAACATTACCAGACTTTGATTCATCACTATATTCTGAATGTGTGTAATCAGCACTATCATCAAAGTCACCTGTTTCTGTATTAATGGTAAGTGTACCATTAACAGAATACTCACCTGCAAATGAATACCATTGATTCAATCTACCTTCATCAGCATAGATTAATGATTCAAAGTTATCATCATCAAAGTCTTCGTCTTCATCAAGATCTAAAGTTTTAGTCCAGTCTACTGTCACAGATTTATCTTCTGCATAGAATACTGGGCTATCAAATGATCCTTCATCATTACCACCAGAATATTCTATTTCTACTTTAGTAATACCTTGTGTGTGTAATGCTCTTAGTACGTCTTCAATTGTCTTGTCCGACATTTTTATAACCTTTCATTGTCCATTTGGTTGGCTTGATTAGAATTGCCCAATCGTAAAAACTTGGGATCCAACCCATGTCTTCTACGATATGTCTTTCTGCAATTAATCTGACAGGAACCATTTTACCATCAGAATTTTTTATTGATGTGCCAAACTTTTGTTCGGCAGCAAAACAACCTTCAGCGTGGTGTCGCAAAGCTCTATGACTCCAGTGTGCAATAATCTTTTTAGATTCGTCAAACCAGTCATGTATAGGTTGGTAGTCTTGTGTTTTACCACCCCATTTTTTAACTGATGATACCGAATGATAATAACAATTAGCCATTCATCTCCTTTGGTTTAAATTTTTGTTTTTTAATAATAGCAACAGATCCAACTAAATTGTCGCCAGGCAAACAAGCTCTTTTAGTTCTTTGTTGCCAAGCATACCAAGCTTTAGTTGCTCTTTTGTTTGGGTAGTTTAAGTTATTAAACTTACCTTCTTCGTCTATGTGCATTTCAAATGTACCTAATTCTTCGGTATAACCTTTTGTAATTTCAATTAATTCACATCCAATAAGTTTATACAAATCAGCAAATGTAGGTTTATTTTCAAACACATGAATGTCTTCATTGTCATTATCTTTCCATAGTATTACATTATACATTGTCATCCTTTTGTTCTGCTCTGTCTAAATAATCTACTACTAATAATCTAACTAAAGTAGATTTAAATAGATTATGTTTGTTACAATAAACATGTAGTCTGTCATAATTTTCTTTACCTAAAGATAATCCAAACATTCCCCATTTTTCAGTATTTTTATTTCTAGTTTTTTTTCTAGGTATATAATTTAACAATTCTTCTTCAGTCATTTTTTTCCTTTGTTATTGTTTGTTTAATAAATTTTACATAGTGATTACTAATATCTATAATTAAACCAGTGAAGTATAAACCCCAGCTTAATCCAGATAATATGGCTATTAAAATATATTTTAAAAATCCAAAAAACTTAGGTATTACCCCTTCTACATTTGTGCGTAGATTTTTTGCTTTTTCTTTGATAACGGACATCATATAGCTATACCTTTCATAGTTATTTCTTTCTTTCTGTTTAAAGCTATCTCATTTCTTGGGATAGCTATGTGCGTTGCTTAATCCCCACAGTGCAACGCAACTGTGTGTTTATCGTAGAACAAGGGAGCAGTAATGAACTGACTAATCTTCTACGCTAGGATTCTCTAATTCATACAATGCTACTAAATGCTTTAATCTTTCATTAAAGTTATAACATTTAATATCTTTAGTATTTTTATAAGCTAATGCTTCTTGCTCTAGAAAATATAGTTTTAATATATGTTGTAAATCAAATATCTCTTTAAAACTTATCTTCATGTTTAGATACTTTGTAGTCGTATCTTGCTTCTTCTGCATTTGATCTATGCTCCTCTATGTCGCCAGGTGAATCTACTCCTAGTCTAGTTATACCAGAAATAAATTCATCCATTTCAATTCTGCATTCTGCATAATCAAATTGCAACTTAGCTAGTTCATCTATTATATGTTGTTTGTATCTAGTCATCTGTCCTTTTGGTTATCTGGTAGTCCTGTTAACATTGTCATGACACCAGCAAAACTAATTAAGATCCCTAATACATAGTGATCAGAATGTATTGCTGTTATCATACCTAACATACCTAATATAAGTCCTGTAAGTGTCATCATGATTCTCATAAGTACTTCCATTAGTTATACCAGTTTTCTTTACGTTGTTCATTCTTAACAACTTTGTAAGGTAATTCAACCTTAGTAGGCATATGCTTTGCTACAGCAAATATCAAACCTAGAATGATTCTAATCGGCAACATGATTGCAATCCAAATCCATTTGGCAGCAACATTCATTAGCCAGTTTTGTAGTTTTATTAACATAGTATTCTCCTTTGTTTATTATTGTTAGAGTTTCGGCAGCAACGCCTAATGATTTTCAACGCCGAACGTTTTGAAAATAGGCTCTTAGCGAGAAAAAAAGCCCCATACCCAATGATGAGTACAGGGCTTAATTATCTAATTATTTCTGACCTAAAGCTTCTTTAAGTCTTGCAACATTATATTCTTTCATCTGTTTAGTTACATCTTTGGCAGCAGTTCTGCTTTGAGGCATAAACTTTTTACCAAATGTCACTTCATAACAGATATGAAACTCATTTAATATTGCTTCTGCTCTTTTGATATTAACTTCTTGAGCATCTCGTCTAAATATTAACTTATCAACATTTAGTTTAGTGATCTCATTGCCAACATCTTCTCTCATAGCATTCTTCATAAGATCTCTAGTTTTATCTAAAGATTTTATACATTGTTCATGATGTCTTTGGAATACACCAATAATACTATTAGCATTCCATTCAGCCAACATTGTCCAATCTTGATGATCTGCAAATGGTGAAATTACTGTATCGAAAAAAGTCTTAATACCAGACTTCATATCAACACAATCTAACACATCTTCCATATCACCTAGTCTGCTATCAGAATAGTCTTGTTGATTTAGTTCACTAGCCATCATATTTAACTCCTTTTGTTATATTATTAATTTCGCTATTCAGTTCATTAACTTTATCATAGTCACATTTCACTATAGCTTCTTCTTTTAACATTGATAATTCAAGCACTCTTTTCTTATCATGCTCATCAACTATCAACTCATAGTATTTAACGTACTCCATAGTAACCTTTCTGTTTATCGTTTATTATATACCAACAGTGCCTAACGCACGTGGTATCGCTAAGTAAACAAGGGGAGTACTCGCCACTCAATAGCTCGACACCCTTTAGGGTGTGGCGTTCATGTCCCTTGTGGACATTACGCCCTATTGAATGGATGAGGGGATTCCTTGTTATACTCCAGCGATTACGTGTGTAGAGGGGGACCCATAGCAATAATGAGCAACAGCGAATGGTAGCGAAGCTAATTGCGTATGGGGTTCTAAGCGTTGCCTTTGGCAACTCCATTACTTGCGACCAGGATCGTTACCCTTTAGGGACAAGACCGAAGGGCTTGGGTGCAAAGCACTAGAGCCTGTTAGTCGCCATACAACATCTAGTTATGTGAGTTTGATATATCACTAAAGGTCTGTTATTTGTCTTGACACAAGGAAAATTAATATCTACGTACCTATAAGGGTAGAATAAATAAGTGTTATGAAAGACGATCTTACAGAGAAACAACGAGCATTAGTAGATACTATCGTAGCTACTGGGTGTAGTATAACTGAAGCTGCTAAAACAGCAGGATATTCAACGAATGTTAGTAAAGATTCAGCGAGAGTAAGTGCTTCTCGCACACTACGTTTACCAAAGGTACAACAGTATATGCAACAACGTGTGGCACAAACTCTTGGACTTGGGGCAGTAAGTGCGAGTAGGAAGATGATCGAGCTATCCAGTGGAGCAAGGAGTGAATACGTTCAACTAGAAGCTAGTAGAGATATTCTCGATAGAGTAGGGTTGAGAGCACCAGATAAGGTGAGTCACAACATACAGGGGGATATTAAGATTAATATTGATTTAACGTGAGGCGTTGGTATGCACCCACTCCATGTAGACTCGCAGAGTCGGAGGGTGGGGGCAAAAATCATCAGCCATAGCTGACGAGGCGACTATCACGGACAACAGGGTTCAAAAAGGTACACATGGCAAAGCAAAAGTTTACACATTTTATACCACGAGATAAGCCTAAGAAAAGAAAGGGCGTTCATACAAAGAGTCTGAACAAATCAAAAAAACTACAACAGAAACAAACTAGGTACAAAGGGCAAGGGCGTTAGCATTGCTAAGTGCGTTTCAAAATTTTTTTTAGTTCTATAAGGTTCTTCCTTCCAACAAACAAAGGAGAGAACATGAATTACAAAGTAAACATATGGCAAGATGACACTCTCAAAAGAGAGATTGTATATTCAGCCGATAATGATATACAAGCAATACAGATGGCTAGTGCTGCAACACCAGATGGATGCAGATCAACATACGAACAAGTAATGGAGGATAAATGCCCTACGGAAAAGGAACCTATGGTTCAAAAAGAGGAAGACCTGCTGCAAAAAGCAAGTTAAGTTCAAAACAAAAAACATTACCAGATGCCTTGAAAAAAAAGATCATGGCTAAAATGAAAAAGAAAAAGTAATGGCGACAAAGAAAGAAAGAGAACATATGAGGTGGGTAGCTGAGCTTGGCTGCTATGTTTGCGAAAGACCAGCTAACCTACATCATATAAGACCCCCTGGAACTGGCATAGGAAGGCGTACAAGCCACTTCCACGTAATTCCCTTATGTCATGACCATCATCAAGGTAACTTCTCTATACACATGGCTAAGAAGGCATTTGAAGAAAAGTTTGGCAAAGAAGAAGAAATACTTAAGATAGTTTTAGAAAGGGTAGAAGAATTAAAATGTCGTTCCTCAATAATCTAAGTTTAAAAGATCGTAAACGATTACGAACTATTGTTAAGAAAGTACATTTAAAAAATTACCCAACACATATGATAACAGACTATGAAGCTGATAAACTTGTTGAAGCTTTTGGTGAAGAAACTATATACAATCTGTTAAAAGCAAATGTTGGTGTAAATGTCGATTAACTTTAAATACAAACCAGAAGGCGATACTCTTAAAAAGTTTATGAAGTCAGAAGACTTCTTTAGAGGACTTCGTGGTCCAGTAGGTTCTGGAAAATCGGTAGCGTGTTGTATTGAAATATTTAGACGAGCTTTATTACAAAAGAAGAATGCAACAGGTAAAAGAAAATCTAGATGGGCTGTGATTAGAAATACAAATCCACAGCTTAGAACTACAACAATCAAAACATGGTTAGATTGGTTTCCAGAAGAAACCTGGGGTAACTTCGCCTGGAGTGTTCCTTATACTCATAGAATCTTAGTTGGTGAACTTGATGTAGAAGTTATCTTCTTAGCTCTTGATAGACCAGAAGATGTTAAGAAATTACTATCATTAGAATTGACTGGCGTTTGGGTTAATGAAGCAAGAGAAATACCCAAATCAATTATAGATGCTTGTACTATGAGGGTAGGAAGATTTCCTAGTATGAGAGATGGTGGAGCTAGTTGGTATGGAGTTATAGCTGATACCAATGCACCAGAAGAAGATCACTGGTGGCCGATCATGGCAGCAGATGTACCTGTACCAGATCACATCTCTCGAGATGAAGCTTTAATGTTAATTAAACCAGACAACTGGAGTTTCTATACACAACCCCCTGCTTTGCTAGAAAACAAAGATAAGGATGGATTTATAAGTGCATATGAAGATAACATTAAATCAGAAAATAAAAAAAACCTAACCCCAAAATATTATAACAATATTATTAGAGGTAAAACAAAAGGATGGATAGATGTTTATGTTTTAAATAAACTAGGATCTATTGAAGAAGGTAAACCTGTGTATCACAGCTTCAAAGAAGAATTACACATAACAAAAAATAAAATAGATTTAATACCAGGACAACCAATATGGATTGGAGTTGACTTTGGATTAACTCCTGCTGCTGTCTTTGGTCAAAGAACTACAACAGGTAAATGGAATATTATTAATGAGCTTGTTTGTTTTGAGATGGGTGTAATTAGATTCTCAGAATTACTGAGAGGAGAACTTGCAAAATTATATAAAGGACATGAGATTATGATCTATGGAGATCCTGCTGGAGATTTTAGATCACAAACAGATGAAAGAACTCCATTTCAAATTATGAGAAACTGTGGATTAAAAGCTATACCTGCACCATCTAATGATGTTGCTTTAAGAATAGAAGCTGTTGATTCTACACTTTCAAGATTAGTAGATGGATCACCAGGATTTATTATGAGTACTGATTGTATCAATCTTAAAAAAGGTTTTAATGGTGGTTATCATTATAGAAGACTACAAGTATCTGGAGATAGATATGATGAGAAACCATTAAAGAATAGATACTCTCACGTTCATGATGCTTTACAATATTTAATGATGGGAGCTGGTGAAGGTAGAACAATGATGTCTGGTAAAATACAAACACAACCAACTGTTGCTAAGAAACAATGGGATGTATTTCAAAAGCCAGGTACAAGTAAAAGGAAAGTATGGGACATATTCAAAAGGAATGGTTAGTATATTTTTATGAAGCAGATGAATATCCTTATCCAGAATGGTTACAGTTTTTAAAAAAAGGTTTTAAACATTGTGGAGCTTTAAATTTTGATCCAGAAAAAAATTTATGGATTCATTTAGAATATACACACGCAGGAATAAAACATAGCTTAGTAAATCCAGAACAACTTGAAACTATGTTATTCTATTTGAAAGACTACAAAGTATTAAGATGTCCAGAAAAAGAACAATGGCAGCTCTTTAGAATAAAAGATATGACCTGCGTTTCTTTTATAATGCGTTTAATAGGATTCTATAAATGGTATATCTTAACTCCTTATCAACTTTATTGTGCGTTGATAAAAGCAGGATATAAGTCATTTAATGAAAAAAGTAAGGATCCAAATGTCAAAAATTGAAAAGAAACAAAAATCTGTACAAGAAATCATTGATGAAATGAGAGATCTTCATGAACAAGAAGATGATCTTTTAAGAGAAATGGAAGCTAATATGGGTTCGTTAACTTCTCAAGATTTACATGATATGGATGATGAGGAGTTATAATGGGTTCAATATTTAAACCAAGTCCACCACCAGCACCAAGAGCAGATCCTGCAATCGCAGAAGCTAGAGCAGCAGAAGAAAGACGAGCTGCTGAATTAAAAAAACAACAAGAAACTTATAGCAAGAAAGTTGCTAAAGGAGTTATTGGTTCTAGATCATTATTTGGTCAAGCAGGTGGTAGAGGTTTCTTTGGATAATGGTAGCAAAGGTATATCAGAATCCTAAAGGTGGACTGAATGCTAGAGGTAGAGCTTTCTTTAAACGTAAAGATGGATCTAACTTAAAAGCACCAGTTAAAAAAGGTAAGAATCCTCGAAGGGTTTCTTTTGCTGCAAGGTTTGCAGGAATGAAAGGACCAATGAAGGATAGTAAAGGCAGACCAACTAGAAAAGCTTTAGCATTAAAAGCTTGGGGCTTTGGTAGTGTGGCTGCAGCAAGAAGTTTTGCAAACAACAATAAGAAAAAATCTTAATGGCTGTTGCAAAAAAAACTAAACCTGCTTTATGGGCAAGAGCTAAAGCTCAAGCCAAAGCAAAAATGGGGGGCAAACACAGTGCTAGGGCTATGCAACTTGCTACAAAGATTTATAAGAAAGCAGGTGGAGGCTATAGAGGATCTAAGTCTTCATCAAACAAACTCAGCAAATGGGGAAAACAAAAATGGCAAACAAGCAGTGGTAAAAAATCAGAAGGCAAACGAAGATATTTACCTAAGAAAGCTTGGAAGGCTCTTACGGCTAAAGAAAAATCAGCAACTAACGCTGCTAAAGCACGTGGAAACAAAAAGGGAAAACAATTCGTTAAACAACCAAGAAGTATCGCAGCGAAAACTAAGAGATTTAGAAGATGAAATATATAACTAAAATAATTATGAAAATAAAAGTTTTTATTGTAAAACTTAAAAACAAGTGGAATAAAAAATAATGGATTATACAGTAGACACTACACCATCAGTAAATACATCAGATAAAGCAAATGCTATCTTAGAAAAATATAAAGAAGCTGTATCTGTTAAAGATCATTGGAGAGAAAAGTTTGAAGAAGCTTATGAGTATTGTTTACCTAATAGAGAATCTTTTTATGATGAATCGCCAGGACAAAGAAGAACTGATAAAATTTTTGATGAAACTGCTGTAGTAGGTGTACAAGAATTTGCATCAAGATTGCAATCTGGTATCGTACCTACATTTGCAAGATGGGCAGATTTTCAAGCAGGTGTTGAAATACCAGATGAGCAAAAATCACAAGTTAATTTACAGTTAGATAAAATTACAGAATACGTTTTTGAAGTATTACAAAACTCAAACTTCAATCAAGAAGTACACGAATCATTTATGGATCTTGCTGTTGGTACTGGATGTATGTTAGTTGAAGAAGGTGATGCTATTAATCCTGTAAAATTTACAGCTGTACCATTACCTAAAGTATGTTTATTAAATGGACCAGATGGAAAGATTGATACAGTATATAGAACTAGAAAAGTAAAACCAGAACACATTAAAGTTTTATATCCTAAAGCTGTAATGCCAGAAAATTTTGATTTGCTTCAACAAAAAAAAGAATTAACAATTATAGAAGCTGTATATAAAATTTATGAAGAAAATGTAGAAAAATATAAATACTGTGTAGTATTAGATAATCCTAAAGCAGTTATCTTTGAAGAAGAATATGAAGGTGAAGGATCTAATCCTTACTTAGTATTTAGATGGAATAAAGCATCTGGTGAAGTTTATGGTAGAGGACCAATATTTAATGCAATGGGAGCTATTAAAACTTGTAACTTAACTGTTGAGTTAATATTACAAAATGCACAGATGTCAGTATCTGGAGTTTATACTTATGAAGATGATGGTGTAATTAATCCAGACAACATAGCGTTAGTACCTGGATCTTTAATACCAGTAGCTCCAGGATCAAGAGGATTAAGTGCAATTCAATCTGCATCTAATTTTGATGTAGCTCAATTAGTATTAAATGATATGAGGCAAAATATTAAAAAAGCTTTATACATGGAAGCTCTTGGAAGACCAGAAGGAACTCCAATGACAGCAACAGAAGTTTCTGAAAGAATGGCAGATCTATCAAGACAGATAGGTTCTTCTTTTGGAAGATTACAATCTGAATTTATACATCCATTATTAAAAAGAATTATTAGAATATTATCTAAACAAGGTAGAATAGAATTACCTAAAGTTAATGGTAGAGAAGTTAAGATAGGAGCTAGATCACCATTAGCTCAAGCTCAACATATGCAAGATGTTTCTGATGTAAATAGATTTAACGAAATTATTGCAGGTACTTTTGGTCCACAAATGATTAATGTTATTGTTAATCAAAATGAAACTGCTAAGTATCTAGCTGAGAAAATGAATTTGCCTGAAAAACTTATTCGTGATGAAGAAGAACAAAAGCAAATAGTACAACAGATTAGTCAGTTACAAACTGCACCTAAAGAAGGAGAGATACCACAATAATGGGAAAAAATATGAAACACTATTTTCGAAATGGTAAAGAACATAAAGGTAGTAGTCATAAAATGTCAAATGGTAAATTACATACTGGAGCTACACATAGCAAAACAAGTAAACCTTTATTCCATTTTGCAAAACTATCTACAGCTGCTAAAAAAACTGCGAGGTCATAATGAGCTGGGATGGACTTAAAGAAAAAAGACCAATTCCTGCAAGATCTATTGATGGTTACGTTAGAGAAGACGAAGTTGAACGTAATCTTAATAAAACTTTTGCAGGTGTATTCAAGGGTGAAGATGGAAAAAAAATTCTTGAGTATATTAAATCAATTACAACTGAAGCAGTTGCTGGTCCAAATATAGACAGCAATGGATTATTTCATTTAGAAGGAATGAGATTCCTTGCAGGTGTAATACAAACAAGAATAAAAAAAGGAGAACAAGATGGTAGATGATAATGCAACAGCACCAATCGCCACAGAAGCACAAGAGCAAACTGTAAGCGATAAACCAGAATTTGTACAAGATAAATTTTGGGATGCTGATAGAAAAGAAGTTAACTTAGAAAACTTAGCTTCAAGTTATAATGCTCTTGAGAAAAAATTAGGCTCAAGAACAGAAGATCTGTCTAAACAAGTTAGACAAGATTTAGAACAAGAAAGACTTGGTAAAACACCAGAAGAATATAAAGTCAATGTTCCAGAACTTCCAGAAAATGTAGATGTATCTGTATCAGATGATATGGAAATAGTACAATGGTGGAAAGATACAGCTAAAAAGAATGGCTTATCTCAAGAACAATTTGATGAAGGTGTTAATGCTTTTGTAACAAATGCAATGGCAACTTTACCAGATGTAAATGTTGAAATGGAAAAGTTAGGAGATTCATCTAAAGAAAGAGTTGAAGCTGCTGAGCTTTGGTCGAAAAAGAATTTATCACCAGAAGCTTATAGTACTTTTTCAAGTATAGCATCAACAGCTGATGGTGTAAAAGCAATAGAAGAAATAATGAAGATGACTAAAGATAGTCCTATGCCTACAACACCAACACAAGTATCTGTAACTCCAGACTTAGGAGATCTTAAATCTATGATGAATGATCCTAGATATTATGATCAAAGTAAAAGAGATGACAGTTATATTAAGCGTGTAACAGAGCTGTATGAAAAAGCATACGAAACAAAAAAATAATTTTAAGTATAAAAAACTTAAAAAAGATTTGCATTGGCTAGATGCAATTAGTGATACAGGTTGGGTTAGTAAGTCTGATATGGATGAACAAGAACCTGCTAAAGCTGTATCTAGTCAAATGTGGATATACAAAGAAACCAAAACATATATCACATTGTTTGGTACATATTCCTACGATAAAAAAGGTAATTTAGAATTTGGAGAAGTAATTACTATTCCTAAAGTATGGATGTAATTGTGCGTTGTTTAAATAATTAAACAAATCTATTTCTATATCAAGACCTTAAAAATGTTTAATGTTTGCCTTTAATTAGATAACAAACCTGCATTTGTAAGATAATCGGAAATAACGTAACTTAACAACAAACAAAGGACAATAAAATGGCAACATCAATAACAAATGCCTTTATTACTCAGTTTGAAGCAGAAGTTCACATGGCTTACCAAAGAATGGGTTCTAAGTTAAAGAATCTTGTAAGAACTGTGAATGGTGTTAACGGTAACACTGTTAAGTTTCAGAAAGTTGCAAAAGGTGCAGCTAATACTAAAGCAAGACATGCTGAAGTAGTAGCAATGGATCTTTCACACAGTAATGTGTCAGCAACTTTAACTGATTACTATGCAGCTGATTACGTTGACAAGCTAGACGAGTTAAAGGTAAACATTGACGAAAGACAAATAGTTGCACAATCTGCAGCATACGCTTTAGGTAGAAAAACTGACAGTGTATTAACTGGGATTATGAATGGAGCTACGACTCTTGCGAACAACTCAACTGGAACAGGTACTGGAATGAATCTTGGCAAAGCAACAGCTATGATGGAACTTTTCAATACTAATGATCTTCCAGATGATAACCAAAGATACTGGGTAGTAGGACCAAAACAATGGTCTGATCTACTGGCATTAGATCAATTCTCTAGAGTAGAATATGTAGGCGAAGGTGAGCTTCCATATGCTGGAGGAATGACTGCAAAAAGATGGTTAGGATTCTTATGGTTTGTACACAGTGGACTAGAAACTTCTGGTTCTACTGATAGACATACTGTAGCTTTCCACAAATCATCACTGGGCTTAGGAATAGGTTCTGATGTTAAAACTGAAGTGAACTACATACCAGAAAAGGTTTCTCACTTAATTACTTCTATGCTTAGCATAGGTGGTACATTAGTTGATGGCAATGGTATTAGAGTTCAAAAATGTGCAGAATAATAGGAGCATAATATATGGCATACGCAACTGACAACCCAATCAAAAAGATTGCAGAAGCAGGTGGTAATTCAGTATTCTTCTATATAGATGGAGATGCTATCGGTACTATCGATAACTCTGATTACTTCTTAGCTGCAAAAGATGAAGTTAAACAAGGTGATATTATCATTTGTACATCTGGTATAGGTGGAACAATTGCAGTAGACATGTTAGTAATAACATCAGCTACTGGTGCAGCAGCAATTACAACTGCTGTCTTAGCATAATACACTAAAATTTTGGGGGCGATTTATTTCGCCCTCATTACAAAATTAAATAAATTATGGCGACATCAAAAGTAGATATATGTGCAAGAGCTTTAGTAATGATAGGTGCTCAACCTATATCTTCTTTTACAGATGGATCTACAGAAGCTTTAGTTGCTTCAAATGTTTATGAAGATATTTTACAAGCTTCTTTAACAAGACATAGATGGAAATTTGCTACTAATCAAAAAACATTATCATTATTATCAACAGCTCCAGTAGGAAGATATGAATTTGCTTATCAGCTACCTGCTGATCCTGGAGTCTTACAAATTAATACATTAACAGTTAACGATTATATTATTCCTTATACAAGATATAAGAATATGATTTATGTTAATACTTATGGTGCAGGTCATAGTTTAGTATTAGATTATATTTACAGAGTAGAAGAAGATTATTTTCCACCTCATTTTAGATTAGCTTTAGAATATGACTTAGCTTCTTTATTTGCAGGTTCAGTTGCTAGAGATGCTGGTATGATAAATCAATTTAAACAAATGTCTGATAGACAATTTTTAATATCTAAAAATATAGATACAGCAGAAGTAACTACAAGAAAATTAGATACTTCTAGATTTATCAATCTAAGAAACTCTACGAGAACTGATGCATAATGGCAAGAACATTAAAAACTGTATTAACCAATTTTTCTTCTGGAGAGCTTAACCCACTACTAGCTACTAGAATAGATACACCTGCTTATACTAATGGTGCTAAGCAATGTAGAAACTTTGCATTATTAGCAGAAGGTGGTTTAATGAGAAGACCAGGTACTACTTACCTAGCAACATTACCTGCTGAATCTAGATTAATTCCATTTGTTTTTTCTGATGATGAAATAGCTATTATAGTTTTATCTAATCAAAGACTAGATGTTTATAATATTAGTGGTACTGCATTAGTATCAAATACTACAAGCAATTGTAATTGGACTACAGCTCAATTGTTTGAATTAAATTTTGCTCAATTTGGTGATACTATTTTTATTACTCATAGAGATAATGAAACAAGAAAAATATTTAGAAGTTCTGCAAGTACATTTACAGTATCAGCATTTGCATTTGATGATGATGATTCAGTAACTGTAAGTGGTGTTAATAAAACAACTAGACCATTTTTTAAATATGCTTCTAGTTCAACTAGCGTTAGTTTATCTGCTCATAGTACAGGTACTGGTAAAACAGTAACTGCTAGTGCAAGTTCATTTACAAGTAATCAAGTTGGCGACTATATAGAGATTAATAAAAAACAAGGTAAGATAACTGGTTTTACTTCTGCTACAGTAGTTACTATAACTATTATAGAAGATATGGGTAGTACTGGTCCTCATCATGATTGGGCAGAACAAGCTATATCTACTAAACAAGGATTCCCACAAGCTGTTACTTTTCATAGTAATAGACTTTGGTTAGGTGGTTTAAAATCTAGACCTGCTGGAATATTAGGATCTAGAATATCTGAGTACTTTAATTTTAGTACTGGATCTGGTGAAGCTGATGAAGCTATAGATTTAGATATTGCAGGTTCAGAAGTTAATGAAGTTAGACATTTATTATCTGGTAAAGACTTACAAGTATTTACAGATGGTGGAGAATATTACATTCCAAGAGCTAATGACAATACTATTACTCCTGGTAATGTGTCAGTATTAAGACAAACACCTTATGGTATTAGTAGAACAGCTCCTGTTATGTTTGATCAAGCAGCAGGATTTATTCAAAAAAACGGTAAAGCTGTTAGAGAGTTTATTTATTCTGATATTGAAGATGGTTATAAATCAACTTCGGTATCAATTCTTGCACAACATCTAATTGATAACCCTAAACAAGTAGCTATTATAAAAGGTAACTTTACTAGACCAGAACAATATGCTTTCTTTTTAAACAATGGAACTACACTACCAGGAACAATGGCTATGTTTCATTCTGTAAGAGATGAAAAAATAGCAGGATGGGGTCTATGGACAACTAAAGAAAATGACTTGTATCAATCAGTAATTACATTAAATGAATTTTTAGTATGTAGTGTTAAAAGACAATTAAATGGATCTACAGTATATACACTAGAAAAATTTGGAGATGATGATAGTATTACATTAGATATGCAAACAACATCAACAGTTAGTCAAAGAGGAACACCATTAGTACAAGGTGGTAGTCAATCTGGAGCTGTTGTTAAAATAGATGGATTTACATCAGATCCAAAAATTAATGAAACATTTACTATTGCAGGAAATGCTACTGAATATACTATTCAAGCTGTAACTAATAATGGTAGTGGATCTTATGATCTTAACTTAGATAAAAACTTAGCAGCCACTCCAGCAAATGATGCTGCTGTTACAATAGTCAAAGGACTTTTACATTCTGTAAATGGTATCTATACAAATGAATCTATTAATGCAGTAGAAGGTAATAGCTCATTAGGTGCGTTTACTGTTACTGCTGCAGATACTATTACATTAAATTCGCCAAGAGCAAGTGGAGTAAAAATTGGATTTAACTATATACCTATTATTGAAACTATGCCGATAGATAAAGAATTACCAGAAGGTCCATTAACAGGACTTCCAAGAAGAATCTCAAGAGCCATCATTGATATTAATTCTGCTTTAGATTTGACTGTAAAAGCTGCAGACACAACCTCTAAATCTTTAGTAGTCCAACAAGTTAACTTCACTGGTGGTTCTGACCTAACACCTGTAACTGCAAAAAAAGAATTTTTCTTTTTAGGTTATAGTCAAAGTCCAACAGTTACATTATCTCAAGATGATCCTTTGCCAATTAAAATATTAGGAATGAGTGTGGAGGTAGTTTTTGCATGAGTGCTGATCCAGTAACATTAGCTGTAATTAGTTTTGGTGTACAAGCTGTTGGTACTTATCAAGGTATTCAAGCACAAAAAGCTGCAAACAAAGCAAAGATAGCAGCATACGAAACTGAAAAAAAATACAATGCTTTAAAAGGATTATCAGATTCTAATGATGTATTAGAAGAAGCTAGAAAAAAAAGAAAACAAAATTTAGCTATTGTAGCAGGTTCTGGGTATAGTGATACAAGCAGACATTTTTTATCTACACAAACTGAGATAGATAGAATAGCTCAAAAAGATATAAGCAATATTAAAATTAATACATTAAGAGGTGAGTCTAAAATAGAGAGTGCAATTTATACTACTAAAGTTATGGGTAAAGCTCAAGAGTTTGGAGCTTATGCAAATATAGCAGCATCTGGATTTAAAACAGCAGCTTATGCTAAATCATATAAAGCAAGAGGACAATATGATAATTATAATGATCCTCTCGATCCAGGACAAACGGAGTAACTATGGCATTAAAACAAGCAAAAAAACAAATTAATTTAAAAGCAAGTGTAGCTGACAATATTGGTATTCCAAAATTTCCAGATACTAATATAGCAGCACAAATAGCAAAACCTATTTCTGAATCTATAGATGCTTTTAGAAAAATTGCAGAAGCAGATGCAGCAACAGATTTTAAAGTTAGTTTTAATGATAAAAGTAGAGATCATTATATACAATTACAAGATAAATTTAAGTTTGATCCAGATGGAATGAAGAATGCAGTAGATAGTTATTCTAAAAATTTAATAGAATCTACACCTACTGTTTATAAAAATTATGTATCTAATATATTAGCACAAAAGAACTTAGCTAATTTAGGTTTTGCAACTAAAAATTATAGAGCTAGAAATGATGCATTTGCTTTAGAAGGATTCCAAACTAGCAGAACTGATAATGAAGATATAACTTCTATGCAATTATCAAACATAGTTGATACAGATGCACCAATAACTAATATTAATAGTTATACTGCTAATACTACATTTAAAAATCTTAATGAAATATATGGTAGTGCAGAAACATCATTAGTATCTACTATGAGATACTCTGGTAATAATTTAAGAAAAGATTTAGAAAATGATCTTAAAAATACAGAAGTATTACGAATTGTTAGTAGTATGAAAAAACTAGATAAAGCTAGTGCTATTAAATATATTGCTAGTTATGCACAAGGTAATGATCAATTAAAACTTAGTACAGATGATTTAGAAAACATACAAGATGCACAAAATCCTATATTTAAAAAATATGAAAATTATATAGGTAATGAGTTTAATAGAAAATCTATAGTTAAAAGTGCTATGGATTTATATGAAAACTATAATGGTGATAAAATTAAATCTATGATGGCTTCTAAACAAACATATGATTTAGAAGGATTACAAGAACCTGGACAACCTTTACACATTAGTAATTTTCAAGATGGAGCAAATTCAAATTCAACTGAATATGTAATAAACACATTAGATGGTGTAAGTAAAACACAATTTAGTAAAGTTGTAAAAATTACACAAGATAATATTAAAGCTCAAAAGATAGCTAGTGATATGATTGGTGGAACACAAAAAGATTATATAGATGATTCGCAAAAAGAATTAGTTACATCAGCTTTATTATCTAGATATGGTATTAATAACGAAAATATTACTGATGTATCAAATGGTAATTTAGCAATAGCTATGGATGTATTATCTAAATATAATATTACACCAAATGCTGTTATTAAAAAATTAAATACAAAGATAAATGTAGATTATAATAATGCAGGTATGATTGCAGAATATAAAAATAACTTATCATTATATAATTTAACTAAACAAAAATATCCTGGATTAGTTATTGATAATGAATTTATATATGAAGAAGGTAATTTAATGGGAGCTTTATCTATGCAAGATGATGCTACATTAGCTTCTAAATTAAATAGTATTGGTGCAGATATACCAAATTCAAAAGCTAACAAAATTAAACTTGAAGAACATTTAGGTATTAATGCAAAAGATACAGCAAATATTTATAAAGATTTAATAAGTGAACTAGATATTAATACAGATACAAACTGGGTTAAAAAATTTTTTAATAATGGTAAAAATGAATATGCAGATATATTTAATGCAGCATCAACTACTTTTGGTTTTTCTTTTGCTGGTACATTATTAACAGAACCAGTTAAAGCTAAATGGTTAGAACATACTCTTACTAATTTAAATCACATGAATGGTGGTAAAGAATTTGATATTACTTCTGATAAAGGGAAAGTAATGTTTAAAAATGCAGCAATGTCAGCATTAGATGCAATGAATAAAGAAGGTTATGGTGCAACTAATTTTACAGGTAATAACAAAATACAAATATCTAAACATCCTTATGAAAAAGAAATAGGATTTATGGGACAAGGATTTGAAAATAGTATTATAGCTATTGGTAATGAATTAGAAAGTTCATTAAGTGAAATAGAAAAAAGAGAAAGATTTGGAGTTAAAGATGAAGGATTTGGAATACCATTAACAGATATGGTTATTAATAGAAAAAGTGTTCCTAATAGTCTTAGTGATATTATTAAAACAGAAATAGATAATGGTTTTGAAAATACTATGATTGAACCTACAGGTACAATGAATAAGTTTGGTAAACCTAATTATCATTTAAAAATTAATCATAATGGTTATACAATTAATTTAACTGAAGGAAATAAATTTTTTGATCCTACAGGATTTGGTGGAATGCAAGAATTAACTGGTAAGTCTGCATCAAGAAAAGATTTAATTAATACTTTAACAGAAGAAAAATATAATCAATTTGAAAAAACATTTGGTCATTTACTAGATGGTAATGATGGTTGGCAAGGTTTTTCTAAAAATGTAATTTATAAAACTATTAAAATGGGTATTGAAGCAAGTGATTATAAGTTTTATCCAGATGTACCATTATTAAATGATGTACCTGCTGAAGTAAAACCATTTGCATTTATATTTAAAACATTAGGTATAGATGTAGATTTAAAACCATATTATGCAGAAGGTGCTAAAATTAATAATACTATTAATGATACACTATCTTATGATGCTAGAATAGATGCTAATAGTAAAATCATTCCAAAAGATAAACTAATAGAATCTGTTATGCCTCCACATAAAATGAATTATACAGAAAAAAATATGAGTCTTAAATTTAGACAGCATGTTTATGATAATTATCAAGACAAATCTTTACCATTAACATTTAGAACTAATAATTATATGGCAGTTATGAAAACTGATTCAGCTTGGGTTGGTGAAATGATTGATGTAGATACAGGTAATCAAGCAGCAGTATTTGCAAGTCCTATAGATTCTATAAGAGCTGGTGTTAGAGTAATGATTAATAACTCTACATTAATTAATAATAATACTACTAAAAGATATGGTGATGAACCTACAATTGGAGAAATACTTTCTACATATGCAGAAGATACAGATATATATTTACAAGCTTTAGAAGAAAAAACTGAATTTTCTAGAGATACAGCTATTAACTTTTTTGATTCTACACAAGTAAATAAATTAATTAAATTTATGATTGAACATGAAATGGGATCAGAAGCATTTAATAATTACTATCCACCAGAAAATCAATTGTACTTAGATGCTATGATATTAGAAGGATATGATTTAGGTATTAATAGTTATGGTGGTAAACTAGGTAAAGTAAGATAATGATTTCTTATCCATTTACTCCAGAAGATGCTCAAAAAACATTTGAGAAAGAAACTACACCAGTAGAATATAATGTATCTGATTTTGGTACAGGTTTTAAAGATGAAAACTTGCCTTATATGGCAATTGAATATTTAACAAATAATCAAGATTTTCCTGCTGATGAAAATTATAATCCAAAACAAGATCCACAAATACAACCTTATAATGATTTCTATGATCATTTTATGTTTAGTAAAAGTGCAGCTGAAACTACATCTATTATAAGTAAATTAGATCAACAAGCTGAAACAAACTATGCTAGTCCTTGGTATCATCTTGGTAGAGTTACAGGAGCTTTTTTAGATCCGTCATCTTTATTGTTATTTACTAAAGTTGGACAAAGTGCAAAGTTATTTGGTACAGCATTTGCTGCTGAAGAAATAGCAAAACAAAATATAGATCCTGTTAGAGATGATAGTTATGTTCCTTGGACTGTAGCTGGTGGTTATGGATTACCATATGTAATTAATAAAATGGCTAAAGGTAATGTAAGTGCAGCAACACATCAAAAGATTATTCAATCAGATGAGTCTTTTCATGCACCACCAAAACAAATTACACAACAAATATATGAAGATGGTAAATTTATTAATCCTAATGAAAGACCTACAACAGGAAGTGTAGGAGCTGCTGCTAATGAAACTAAAATTAAAGCTACACCATTAGAAGAATTTCAAGGTGAAAAATTTGTTAAAAGTAATTTAGGTGTCTTTGGAGAAGATGGTCCTTGGACTAATGTATTTAGAGTTACTAAAGCTGTATCTAAAAATGCAAGAACTATGATTGCAGATATATTAGATACACCATTATTAAAATTAAAAAATACTAAACAGTATGGTTTTAAAGCAACAGATCCATCTATTGAAGTACAACTTAGAATGAGAGAAGTAGGATCTATAGAAGCTATGAAAGATATTAAAGAACAATACATGAAGTATATTGCTAGAGTACAAGGTTCACATCCTAAAACTGAAATAGGTTTGAATATGCACAATATTATGAATAGTCAAATGTCTTTAGCTCAGTTTAGTAGAGAAGTTACATTAACAAGATTAAAGGGTATGCAGAATGATATTCCAGAAATAGCACAAGCTGCAAGAGTTACACAAGACAAAGTGTATGGACCAATAGGTAAAGAAATGCAAGAACTAGGCATTCGTAAATTACCTATTGAGAGAGAATTAAATTTCTGGAAAGGTACAATGGACACAATGAAAAAGAAGGGTGAAACTTCTAAATCATTTAAGTCTAAAGTAGATGGTACTACATCACAATATTCTGCAACAGAAATCAGAAATAAAATTGCTAAATTAGAAGAACGATTAAAATCGTCAGATGGTTTAATAAAAGATTATGTTAATATAATTTATAATAAAACCAATATAGATAAAAACAAAGAATTGTTTAAGAATATAATTAGAGAAGATCTAATTAAAAGAGGAAAGTATATTAATGAAAAAAAATTAAATACTTTAGCAGATGATCTAGCAGGACATTTTCCATTTCAAAGATTTGAAAAAACAAAATATACTGATGATGTTAAAGATCTTTTATTTGAAAGATATGCTTTTAACAGACCTAGATATGCTAGAGCTACAAGAGCTAGAGAGTTAAACCTTCTACCAGAAACACAAGTTAAATTATTAGAAAATGATTTTATGGTTAGTGATATTTTCTCACTAATGAAAACATACTACAGACAAGTAACTCCAGACATTTTATTTACTAAAAAATATGGAGATCCAAATGGTCTAGGATATAAATACATAGATGAAGCTCAATCAATGACATTTCCTGGATTATATCAAGTAGCTGAAGAATATAATGTCAAAGCATTTATGGCAAAAAATAAGACACAAAAAGCCAAAATTATGGCAGAGAGAAACAAAGTTCTAGAAGATCTAGAAGCTGGTATTGAGCTGGTTAGAGGTACATATGGATTACCTGCTGATCCTCATGCTTGGACATCTAGAGCTATGAGAACAATGAAACATTATAATGCTTTAACAATGCTTACAGGTTTCTTTGCAGCAGTAGCTGATGTACCAAGAACTGTTATGACATCTGGTATTCAAAGAGGTTTTAAAACTCAGTTTGAAATGTGGGGAGATATGCTGTCAAATAAAAATAGAGGTATTTTTAAGGCAGGTAAAAAAGAAGCTCAGTCTTTTGCAGAAGCAGTTGATATGGTTACTGGACAAAGAGCTATGCTTTTTTCTGATATTGGAGATATGTTTGGTATGTCTTCTAAAGTAGAAGGTATGATGGGGAAAGCAGCCAACTTTAATTTTATGTATATTAACATGATGTCTAGATGGACAGAATTTATGAAAAGTGCAGCATCTGTTACTATTGGTTCTAGAATCTTAGAAGACTCTATAAAATGGAGTAAAGGTACTTTGTCAGATAAATTTAAAACTAAATTAGCAGCTTCTGGTATAGATGAAGAAGTAGCAAAAAGAATTGCAAAAATGCACGAATCACATGGAACTAAAACTACACATAACTTTATGGCTAATACAGTAGAATGGACTGATGACTTAGCTAAACAAAGATTTGGTGCAGCGTTAAATAAAGATATTAATATTACAATTGTAACGCCAGGCAAAGGAGATACACCTTTGTTTATGAACTATGAACTTGCTAGTACTATTGTACAGTTTAAAAAATTTGCAATGGCTTCTACACAAAGAATGTTAATGAGGGGTATGCAAGAAAAAGATATGGATTTTTTATTTGGTTCTATGTTGTTAATGGGATCTGGTATGTTGGTAGACTCAGTTTACACAACATTTAGATTTGATAAAGATTATTCTAAAAAATCTTTAACAGCAAAACTATTAGCAGCGTTTGATAGATCTGGATTAGGTGGAATATTTGTAGATGTTAATAGATCTATAGAAGCTCTTACAGATAATAGAATTGGTATAGCTCCATTAATGGGTGAAGGTAAACCTTATGGTTCTTCTATGAAATCTAAAGTAGGATTACTTGGTCCTTCGGCATCACAAATTTATAATATTTTTGATATTATGTATGATGTAGGTGGTAAATCATATAATCATTATACAGCACGTAATGTGCGTAGATTAATTCCATTTCAGAACGTATGGTATTTAGATTGGCTATTTGACGATTTAGAAAAAGGACTTCGATTTAAATAATGAGTATAATAATTTCAGACGTAGAACCACGAGTTCAATATACAGCAACAGCTGGACAAACTAGCTTTACTGTTGGATTCGAGTTTTTTGATAATGCAGATTTAAAAGTATTTAATGGTACATCACTATTAACTTTTTCGGCATCACCTACAAACGCATCACAGTATTCTGTATCTGGTGCAGGACAAACAGGTGGAGGATCTATTACATTAGGTTCGCCTGGAGCTACAGTAAATAATATAATTACAATATCTAGAGATTTAGCAATAGCGAGATCTACAGACTTTCCAACATCTGGAGCTTTCCAAATAGCTTCATTAAATACAGAATTAGATAAAATTATTGCTATGGCACAACAGCTTGAAAGAGATCAAAAATTATCTCCAAGAGTTGCTACAACTTCTTCTTCTTCATTTAATCTTACTTTTCCAGATATGGTTGCAGGTAAAGTATTGTCAGCAAATTCTGGTGGTACAGGATTAGAGTTTACTGTTGATGCTTCTGGATTATTAACATCAGCTGCAAACGCAGCAACATCAGCAACAAACGCAGGTAACTCAGCAACAGCAGCAGCAGGTTCTGCAACGTCAGCAGAAAATGCAAAAAACGCAGCTGAAGCAGCACTTGATACATTTGATGATAGATTCTTAGGAGCTAAATCAAGTAACCCAAGTGTTGATAATGACGGAAACGCATTAGTAGATGGAGCAATTTATTTTGATACAACAAATGATATTATGAAAGTCTATGACTTGACTAATACTCAATGGAGGCAATTAACTTTAACTTCTACAAATCAAGGTCATGTTAATAGTGTTGCAGGTCAAATAACTCCTACAAATAATATTTCATCTGTAGCAGGTAAAGCTACTGAAATAGGTTTATTAGGTACGTCTGCAAATATTACTGCAATGGGATTACTTGGAACAAGTTCTGTAGTTACAGATTTAAATTTATTAGGTACATCATCTAATGTTACTGCTATGGCTACACTTGGTACATCTACAAATGTAACAAACATGGCAACACTTGCAGGTGTTTCTAATTTAAATAATTTAGCTAATGCACATGCAGCTATTACAAGTGTAAGCAACAGTTTAGCATCAGTACAAAATTTTGGAGATGTATATAGAATTGCAAGTTCAGCACCAACATCAAGTCTTAATGCAGGTGATTTATATTTTGATACTACAGCTGATGAATTAAAAGTTTACAAATCTGGTGGATGGGCAGCAGCAGGTTCAACTGTTAACGGAACAAGTAACAGATTTGAATACACAGCTACAGCAAATCAAACAACATTTACTGGTGCAGATTCAAATTCAAAAACTTTAGCATATGACGCTGGATTTATAGATGTATATTTAAATGGTGTAAAATTAGCAAATTCAGATTACACAGCAACTTCTGGTTCATCAATTGTATTAGCAAGTGGTGCTGCTGTTAATGATATTTTAATGATAGTAGCTTATGGTACATTTCAATTAGCTAACATATCAATTAATGATTTAACAGATACACCTGCTTCTATTGGTACAGCAGGACAAGCTCTTGTTGTTAACTCTAGTGCAAACGCATTAGTATATTCAAATGCAAGTTCAGCAGAAGTTTATGGTTTTGAACAATATTATAATCCATCTACATTAGTTAGAACAGTAACTGTAGTTTCAGTTGGTGGTTCAAATAAATATTTTATAGATGGTGTTCAACAAGATACTTTAGATTTATACGAAGGTAATACTTACATATTTAATTATCCTTCTGGACACCCATTTAAATTTTCAACTACTTCTAATGGAACACATGGTAGTGGATCAGAATATACAACAGGCGTAACGCACAATAGTTCAACACAAGTAACAATTGTTGTAGCTAGTGGTGCACCAACACTTTACTACTATTGTTCTTCTCATACAAATATGGGTGGAACAGCAAACACACCAACACCTGGATCTAATGCAGTTAGATATATTACTACTAATCAAGGTGTAGATAACATCACTGAAAGTCAATATGCCAACTTTAATGATGTTTTATTTAGTGCTTCTGGTTTTGTCTTTAGCGTTAATTCAAATGGCAATTTAATAGCCACTATATAATGTGCGTAGATTGTTCATTAATATAATTTAAAAAGGAGATATATGGCAACAATAAATTTAGGTTCTTTAAAATTAAACTGGACAGGTGCTTACAATAGCAGCACGTCTTATGCTGTTGATGATATAGCTACAGCAAATGGAAATAGTTATGTTTGTATTCAAGCCCATTCAAATCAAGCAGTAGGCAACGCAACAGCTTATTGGAATATAATGAGTTCTGCTGGTACTAATGGCAGTAATGGAACTGATTTAACATCAACACTTTCAGCTAGAGGAGATTTGGTCTTTAAAGGTGCAAGTGCATTAACTAGACTACCAAAAGGTACAGCTGGTTATGTTTTAAAACAAGGTGCTAATGACCCAGAATGGGGAGAGGCTCCAAGTGGTAAAGTTTTACAAATAAAAAATGCATCAACAACTGCTGTTATTAGCAGTAGCAATGATTTAGGTGGAAAACATTTTCCAAATAACAAAGCAGTAAGTAATGGTGCACAAGTACTTACTGTAGCAATGACACCTTTAAGTACAACTTCACATTTTTATGTATGGTTCACTTGTGCAAGTGGAATGAATGGAAATAGTGGTGGAGTTATAGGTATTTTTTGTGGTTCTGATAGATTAAATTTAGCTAGTAG
>Ga0209634_1000726_pt1 | contig 25093 bp, 42 predicted proteins | sample LinPmetageLP40_FD_184043 | JGI IMG/M metagenome (GOLD analysis project Ga0209634, IMG submission 184043) | Marine viral communities from the Pacific Ocean - LP-40 (SPAdes) (version 2) | ecosystem: Environmental > Aquatic > Marine > Oceanic | place: Pacific Ocean | collected 2010-08-26 | reverse complement strand
CTTATGGACAAGCCGGTAAAGCTAAAAGTGGTGGTGCTAGAGTCAGACCCGGTACATCTAAGGGTAACTCATACTGTGCTCGCTCTTTGGGCATTAAGAAAAGACTTTCAAAAGAAAAGGCTAGTGACCCTAACTCACCCAATAACCTCTCTCGCAAGAGATGGAAATGCAGTGGAGCTAAGAGTAGACGATGAAAAATAAAGACATACTAAACAAACTCCATGACCTCTTGGCTCAAGAATTAACTGAAAAGATACTGTCAGGGGAAGCATCCAGTGCTGAACTGAGTGTCGCCCGCCAGTTCCTCAAGGACAATGGCATTGATGGCACTATTGAACAGAGTGATCCACTCGCTAATCTTGCCAAGATTCTGCCATTCACGGGTGAAAGAGAGGTTGGATAATGTCTAAGAGTAAACTTAAGATTAAAAAAGGTAGTCCTAAACCAGCTAATCCTTCTCTATATTCGAGTGTGAAGTCAGCAGCAAAGAAGAAGTTTGATGTCTACCCATCAGCATACGCGAATGCTTGGCTTGTACGTGAGTACAAGAAGAGAGGCGGTAAGTATAGATGAGTAAACTCAATCAACGCCAACATAAGACAATGAAACGCCACTCGAAGCACCACTCAAAGAAGCACATGGCTCTTATGCAGAGGCTTATGATTAAAGGTAAAACATTTAGTCAGGCCCATAAAGAAACCCAGAAGAAAGTAGGAAAGTAATGAGTCTTACTAAGTGGTTCAAGGAGGACTGGAGAGACATCAAGACCGGCGAGAAGTGTGGCAGGAAGTCTGCTAAGAACTCGAAACGTAAGTACCCAGCATGCCGTCCTAAAGCTGTTGCTGACAAGATGAGCATCTCTCAGAAACGCAGTATGGCTAAGAAGAAAACCGGCCCTGATAGAGTTGAGTATCCCATCACAGCATCAGGTAAACGCAGGCTTAAAATCAAACGATAGGAACATAAACAATGATACTACAAAGACTTATGGAAAACCTCCAGATTAATGAAGGTGACCGAGGCCCGCATGAGGATGCCAAGTACTTTCTCCAAGACGGTACACCTTATTATGGACCCACCCATGTTGATGAGAACATGCTGAGACGTACCGGGATTATGCATTCTCCTGAGAGTATGCCGGTGTTTAGTCAGGAACAACTTAAGGCCCTGATGGAACGTCTACAGATTCAACAGTTACAATCAGGTGGTATTGCTGGCATGGCCCAAGGATCAAGGGACACACTCCAACGTGCTCACGGCAATTCTACTAGTGTCCAGAACGCAAGTCTCGGCGGCAATCAAGCAACTAATCTACAAGGTGGCGGTGGATGACCACTCAGGAGACACTCAAGGACTTCAGGAACTTCCTCTACTTGTGCTGGAAGCACCTGAACTTACCCGACCCCACGCCGGTTCAATATGACATTGCTGACTATGTGCAGAATGGGCCTAAGCGTAGAGTCGTACAGGCTTTCCGAGGTGTCGGTAAGTCTTGGATTACTTCAGCATATGTCTGTCACCAGCTTCTCCTAGACCCCTCTAAGAACATCTTGGTGGTGTCTGCATCAAAAGCAAGATCGGATGATTTCTCGACATTTACCCTCAGGTTGATCAACGATATGGCCATTTTAGAGCATCTTCGTCCTCATGACGATCAGAGGAACTCTAAGATTGCATTCGATGTAGGACCAGCTCCTGCATCCCATGCTCCATCAGTTGTATCGAAGGGAATTTCATCCGCGATTACAGGCTCACGGGCAGACCTAATCGTTGCTGATGACATTGAGTCCCTGAATAATTCGGCCACTCAGACTACTAGAGATAAACTATTAGAAGCAATTAAAGAGTTTGATGCTGTTCTCAAGCCTGATGGTCACATCATCTACCTAGGAACCCCTCAGACTGAGATGAGTATCTACTCCTCCCTGACTGAGAGAGGATATCAAACTCGTGTATGGCCTGCTAGGATCCCTTCTGAGAGCCAAGAGAATAGAATGGGTGTAACCCTATCTCCACTCATCAAGGCTCTTACAGAGCAGCCTGAGACCTCTAGAGGGGATGCTGTTGATCCCGCACGATTCAACAGTGAAGACCTATTAGAGCGTGAGGCTTCCTATGGACGTACCGGCTTTGCCCTACAGTTCATGCTGGATGCTACCCTGAGTGACGTAAGTCGTTACCCACTAAGGCTTTCTGACCTTGTTGTGATGAACATCAGCGGTGACATGGGGCCAGAGAAGGTTGTATGGATGGCTGACAAGGATAGAGCACTGAATGATGTGCCCTGTGTAGGTCTAGCTGGTGATAGGTATTATGAGCCGTTTGAGGTGGCAGGCAGTTGGCAGAAGTTTACTGGGTCAGTATTAGCTATTGACCCCTCAGGTAGAGGTGCTGATGAAACTGCGTATGCTGTTGTCAAGATGCTCAATGGATTCCTAGTGGTTACTGATGCCGGTGGCATTGAAGGGGGATATGAGGACAAAGCTCTTCAAAGGTTGTCCGAAATAGCTAAGAAGGAACAGGTCAACAAGGTACTTATTGAGTCTAACTTCGGTGATGGTATGTTCACAGCACTGCTAACTCCTGTACTGTCAAAGGTTTACAAGGTCAGTATTGAGGAAGTTAGGCACAGTACACAGAAAGAAAGACGGATTATTGATACCTTAGAGCCGGTTATGAACCAGCATAAGCTGATTATCAATAAGAAGGTGATTGAACAGGACTATGACAGTACCCGCCATCTACCACCTGAGAAGGCACTTAAGTATCAACTCTTCTACCAGATGAGCAGGATTACACGACAACGTGGTTCACTGGCTCATGATGATAGGTTAGATGTATTGGCAATGGCAGTCAACTACTGGACTGAACAAATGGCTCAGGATGCTGACCGGCAGATGGCATCAAGGAAGGATATGGTTTTTAAGAGAGAACTAGAGGATTTCATGGGTTCAGTGGTCGGTCGTAAACCCAAGCCAGACCTATGGTTCTGAATGGGTGACTATGTGGATGTAGAAAACATCTGGGCCGAAGGACTCATGAAGACTCAAAGCAAGCCAACATGAGGGCCTCCCGAACTTCCCAATGGGGGGTTTGGGGGGCCTCAGGATCTATAAAGATCTAAAGCAAACCCTTAATTGGGTTTATATTAATATATATAAAGGAGTTTAATTATGCCTAAAGGACGTGGTGATGCCGGTGGTGGAGTATCAGATGGCAGTATAAATATTGCTGCTGCTGTTGCTAAGAAAGCTAAAAATGAAGCTAAGAGTGCTAGTAGGAACAGACGCAATCGCAGACGTAAGGCTGCTAAGGGTGGACCTAAGAAAGCACTGATGATGAAGAAGAAAGAAGAAGAACTTAAAGGACTTAAATACTGATGGACTTAGTACTCGTTCACTGGACTGATACTGTTGGACATGGGGATAGTGCATGGATGACCTCAGATGAGGCCATTGATGTGAAGCCCTGTCCTATGGTTACTATTGGTTACTTGCTGTTTGACAGTGAAAGCTACATTGTTGTTGCTGGCACAAGGAGCATGGACGTTGATGATGATACATTTGGAAATGTTAATTCTATACCTAAGTGCTGTGTCACTGCTGTTACTGCTATTTGTGACCGTAATCCCTGCCAGAACATCTCGCAATAATTCAGATAAAAAAATCTGACAGGGTATAATTATTGGGTCCCGGCAAATTTTCCCCGTAGGGGGTCGATTCAAACAAACGTTTGATTCAAACAAGCGTTTGAAAGTCACGCCCGATGTCACGTCCGATAACAATATGTCCATTCTTTCATCATTATCGGACCTTCCAACGGATACCGGATCCACCGATAGCTATTGAGACTCATTCTCATATGTACACTCCTCACATATTCAAACACTTGTTTCAAACGCTTGTTTGAATGTGTGGTGGGGTGTTTTGTTGCTGTTTACTCACTCACTATCAGACGCCCTCATATAGCCCCTACTCCACCACATACACTCAATGAGCTGATATACCTAATATCCACGCGGATAGACTACGCTCATTTTGTGGATAATTCAGTGGATAACTTTGTGGATAACTTGTGAACGTAGGTCGCTCATATTAAATCTTAAATTTTTAAGTCCTTACCAGCAAAGGACTTACGTTACTTTCCGAAATATATATCGGTGAAGTGGGTTTACGTGCTCAAGTATTTCGCGGATAATTGCCGATGTAGTAATTGGCAGTCATTCGGACTGGCAAACACTGATCGGAAAACCTACGACGGGCGAAATTGTTGGCCCCACTTTGGAGCATTGCGAGCACTCAGGACGTGCAATGTGTACCAGAGATTGAGAGTAGGAAAAATAACAAGCATGGTACGCAATTGCGTGACAGTGTAGACGGTAAATATATGCCCTTATTGGCTAGCTCGTAGCTCCCGATTTGCGTAGAACCTAGCCCCTATTCTGACCAGTGAGGACTACCCCGATAAATAGGGGAGCGGTCTGGCAGAGTAATCGTAGCGGGTATGCATTTAGCAATGGCGCACCGTGTACGTAGACTTCAATAAAGCATCTAAGCCTATATGGTGTAGGTGTACTAAAGGGGAGTCCTGTATAAATAAACAACTACGCTTAATGGAACGGCGTAGACTCAAGCGGCCCGGCTCCTTTAATAATGCCAAACCTTTGGCTTAGGGGCTGGGTCTTTTTCTATCCATAGTGGGTAGGTCTTTAATACTGTTACCTCTGAAAGGGTAAATATGTCTACTGTAATTGATAACAATGTCCATACTTCTGAAGAGCTTAAGACGTTTGTAAAGTCTACCGACAATCTAGGCAAGGCTTTAGCTAAAGCGTGGGCGGATAATGTAAAGTGTGATGCTCTTAGGGCCTTTGGTGTGAAGGTTCCTGAGGAAGTCTGGCAAGGGGCAGCGACTACACTTAGCAAGGTCCACGCTTCGTGGTTGGTGGCTGTAGATGAACTGACTGAATTGGCTGAGATCGATGGGTCAGGCTCTATTCGGTGTGGGTATCCGGGTGGTAGCCAGCGAAATGCTCAAGGTTGGTTGACTCTGTATAAGACTACAGGACACCCGATCACGGCTGTACGTCAAGCATCAGGTGCAATTGATAAGGCTGATGCCAAGTCTGTACGTGTATACAACGGCTGATCTGACAATATCAATACTCAAGCCCCTATGCCCTACCGGGTGTGGGGGTTTTTTCTTTTAACCAATAGCACTTGGAGGTGCGTAATGTTTTTACTGGAAGTATTTGTATACGTATTCATTGGTATACCTATTGTGGCCCTAATGTCATTGGCTGTAATCATCCCACTATTCTTAGATTCTGAGGGAGGTGCGTAATGTCGATGTATTTAATTCAAGAAGTAAGGGGTGGCTTTGTAGTCGTCAACTGTAGGAACGGTGCAGTAGAGAGTGAAGTCTATGCAAACCTAGCGTGCGCTCAGGATTTTATGGCGTTGTTAATGGACGCTGATGATTATTGTGCAGCAGCCCATGCAGGAGGTGTCTTATGAATGGCAAAGATAACGAAATAGATAACGAATTGGTTTTAGCGGAGGCTATCCTAAGTCTACATCGACCAATCCACAGGGCTAATGGCACGCTTGCGGGATATGGTGAGTGTGTCTTGACTGGTATCAAGGATATCACACTGGGAGATGGTCGTCTGGATTCTATCGACATAGTATTTGCTGATGGTTCCACTAAAACATTCATAGATGTAGGAGGTGACTCATGAAGGATATACGTAAATACTTTAGAAACAAATCGGTTTTAGAGGAAGCTATCCTCAGTATGCATGAACCAATCAGAAGGGATGACGGTAAGATTGTAGGCCATGGTGCGTGCATCCTGAACGGTATCAAGAGCATCGAACTGGGAGAGTGTTGGGTAATACCGGGATACCCCGGACGTCAGGATACTCTCGATATAGAATTTGCTGATGGTTCCACTAAAACATTCATAGATGTAGGAGATGACTTATGAATGACGATTTAGAGCAAGCCGTAAGAAAACTAAATCAAGCCATACGTTCTTTAGATAGTGAAGAATATGAACTCAGTGAGAAGGATATTAGACAAGCAAAAACTCATGCATCTGTTGCCGTGTGGTTGATAGATAGATTGAATAATAGATTGAAAGGAGGTGAACCATGGTAGGTATATTCCTAGCAGCAGCAGCAATCTATCTAAGTCCACTAGAGAAAGCAGTACATATGGTGGAATCTAGTGGGAGTACTGCATCAGGTATTGTGGGTGATAATGGTGATGCCATTGGCCCTATGCAGATCCATCGAGGATGCTGGACAGATGCAGTGGAGTACAATGACTCAATAGGTGGAGAGTACTCTGACTGTGATGGCCTTGAATATTCACTCAAGATATTCAGGGCTTACCTTGCAAGATATGCAAAGCCTAAGCGTATAGGCAGCATGCCATATGATGAAGCAGCAGCTCGCATATGGAATGGTGGCCCTAATGGTCACAAGAAGAAAGCTACACTTAAATACTGGAAGAAAGTGAGTAAGCACCTATGACAACGATGACTGATAAGCAAGCTAAGAAGGTTGAGTCACTCAAGAAAAGTAATGGTGGACAGTGGGACAATGTATCTGAACCTTGGTCATTATCCTTCGATGACTGTGTAATGGTTGAGGTGAGTAGTAATGAGACTGGTGTGCGTATGACGCTAGGCATAGAGACTGATGGACACTGTCACTCTTGAAAGGAAGATGATGAGACTAACTACCCTGCCTCAGATGGGAGGTGTGGAGCTATGGCGTGGCCCATCTGTTATTGATGGGTCAACTATTGGTTTACTAGCTACACTCCAATCATCTAACATCAAGACTGACAACATGATACAGACTTGGATACTGAGAGAGGATCAAACTCCTGTTGAGGCAGTCAAGTCTGGTGCTGATGAGAGTATCTGTGGTGGATGTATGCACAGAGCTAAGGATGGTAAAGATAGATCCTGCTATGTCAATGTAGGTCAAGCACCTAATGCTATCTGGCGTTCATGGAAGGCTGGCAAGTATACGCAAGTGAACCCACTTGAGTTCTCTGAGTATTACTCAGCTTACCGTGCTCTTAGACTTGGTGCATATGGTGACCCTGCTGCTGTTCCTTTTGATGTTATTGCTGATGTTATGCACAGTCGATGGATGAAGTGGACAGGCTACACTCATCAATGGAAGTGGTGTGATGCACGTTTCAGTAAGTTCTTGATGGCATCAGTTGAAACACTAGCAGAGAAAGACTATGCTAACAGCTTAGGTTACCGTACTTTTAGAGTACTGAAAGAAGGTGAAGAGCCTGAAGATGATGAGATATATTGTCCTAACTTTTTAAATAATCTTATTAAATGTATGTCTTGTGGACTATGCAATGGTGCTAGTCATAAGTACAACATCGCTATCCCTGTTCATGGCTTCGGTGTCACGAACTTTAATCGCAAGATGGAAGCAGCGTATGCTTCCTAATAAATTGAATGGAGACTCAATATGAATCCAGATGAAATAGCTACGAGATTAGTAAGTGCTATCAATAACTTCGTTCGCTCTAATGGAATGAATGCCAATGATAAGGCGAAGTTAATTAAGAGCTTAGATTCTGAAGGTAATGTCGAAGAATTCATTTGTTGGTTTGAAGAAGACTGAACAATCTTTTGAAAGGAGATTCAACATGGTAGCAATACCTACACCAACCTCAGCAGTAATGGGTAACTGGGGCAAAGCGTACACAACAGAGCAAGTAAGTCGTATCACACCTCCTCGTGAGACTGAGACTCATAAGCCTCAACATCACCACAATATATTTGACATGGTAAGCAATGGCTTACAACGCTCAGGGTTTCAGCACTCAGAGCCACTGCACTATGTGGCTAACAACCCTAAGACTGAAGGGCCAGCAAGGTTCATGACTGTGATGAACGTGGTGCATGACAAGATATCTGACAGGATGGGTGGACTTGAAGCCCATCGTCAGGTGTTCATTCAGAACAGCTATGACAAGTCATTACCTATCAGCATCATGACTGGACTCAACATCTGCATATGCTCCAATGGACTGACATTCGGGCAAGTAGAGGGTCGAGTCAAGCGTAAGCAGACTCGTCGTGTAGCCGAGAACCTGTATGGGCTGATCTATGGTGGCATTGATCGCATCCTTGGTGGCCTGATTGAGCAGGACAATAAGGTAGTGACATATCAGAATGCTGAGATGACTAACCTCATGGCTGATCACATCATCATGGAGTGCATGCGTCAGGGTGTGGTCAATCCTGCTGGTGTCAAGGAAGTGTATGACAACTGGGCGACACCTAACTACGATGAGTACAAGGATCGTAATGCTTGGTCACTTATCAATTCATTCACTGAGCGTGACCGTGGTCGTAACATCTTCCGCCGTCATGGTACTCATAGGAAGCTGGTAAATATTGTTGATAATTATATCGACAACGCACACACCGACCGCATGTTAGAGTATGATTCTGTTGGCACGCAACCAGATAAGACAACAGATATCAGCACGACAACTGCTGACTTCTGAACACAATCCATCTCCCTTTCAGTGGCCCCCGGCAGACATACGCACCTCCAAAGTCTGCCGGGGGTCTTTTTATATAAGGAATAATTATGTCTGCACCCCACTTAAAAGTAGGACAATCTATCGCTGTCTCTAAAGATGACAGTGATGTGTTCAAAGAAGGTTACATATATGTCAAGTACGTTGATGACTTCTTCCACATAGTCAAGCATGTAGATACAGGTAGTAAGTATGAAGTAACATCGTTTGACATACAGGAGCTTTCATCATGAGGCAGAAGCAGTACCGCCTTCCTCAAGGCACACCTATTCATGTATGGGATGAAGTATCAAATGGTTATGAGAGTGGCTGGCAGTATGTGCGAGACGGTAATTTCAAATCAAAATTACCAATGGCATCTGACTGTATGGTCAAGCTGACCACTCGTGATGGGACATTACGTGTAAGTAATGTAAAAGAGTATGAGATCTATGAACTACTTCCTGATAGACCTGAACTTAATACAGTCAACCGCGTGCTCAGTGAGGATGGTATGTTCTATATCATTACCTACCCTCGTGGAGATTACATCAAGACGTTTGATGTTAATTTAGATTTTCTGAAAGGATCTAATGATGGATAATAAATATGGTGACCGTACTGCTGGTTGTGCTGGTAAGTTAGAAGAGATAACGGAAGCTATGAAAGATGAGCTGTCTCCCGAAGATCCTAATTATGAGTGGAGGAAAACACTTAGGTGGTATGCATCACGTAAGTATCTGATCCAAGTAGCTGATAAGGGACTCACTCGAAATGAAACTGGTTGGCTTTACATCAGCATCAGGAATGAAGATAGATCTTCTCGACATGACTGGCGTGAGTTTCAGGACATCAAGAATCAAATAGCTGGTGAAGAACGGATAGCTATTGAGTTATATCCTGAAGAGTCAAGGAAGGTAGATGAAGCTAATCAATTCCATCTCTTTGTTCTACCTGAAGGTTCTGAAATGCCACTAGGTTTTTCTGAAAGAAACGTCACTTATATGCCTGAAGCACCGAACTCATCTCAGCGTGGCATTGATGGTGTTGATCGTATCCAAGATAGATCAGGACAGACTAAACTTGTCGGCAAATTTACTGCTAAAAAATTTAAACAGAAAGGTAATCGATGACAAGGAAGAAGAACCAAATGATCAATGATGTGGAACACAGAAGGTTACAGCGTTTTATACATGGAAAACAGAACAAAGTAATACATAAGGAAGGTACTAAAGCAACCACATTTAAAAGGTTTAAGAAAAGGAAAAACAAATGAAGAACCCTGAAGACTACAAAGTATCTATAACTAAACCACTCAACGAATGCTTGCGATGGCTGAAGAGAGGTAAGCTACGAGTAATAGCACGCCACTTTGTTCAAGACTGGTGCGATGAAGGGTGTGAAGATCTCGCTGAAGAGATGTGCTATCAGTTAAACAAGTGTGGTCAGCTTGACACATTCATGGAGCTGATGGATAAGCACAGTGACAAAGTATTTGTTGGGGACGATCATTAAACTGGAGGTAGATATGACTATACGAGTAAGAGGTTCATCATTTCAGGTGGACTTTGTTCATGGTGGTGTGCGTTACCGGCGTAACAAACCATCTAAAGAAGCAGCGTTAGCTTGGGAGGTTGAAGCTAAAGCTAGGGTGATGAAGGGTCTTAGTCCTGACGTAGATCCTGATCCTGAACCTGAAACTATACAGGGAAAATCATTTGGTCCTGTTGCTGACACAGTGTGGCAACTCAAATGGTCTAAGCAGAAGTCAGCTAGGTCTACGAAGAACAGACTTAACAAGGTACGTGCGGACATCGGTGATGAGACTTTACTTACTGACATAACAACAGATGTACTTGATCAGTATGTAATCAGTCTTGAGCGCATGGGTAACAGCTCGGGTACTATCAACAGAAAGCTGAGTATTATTTCTGTAGTACTGCATCACTCTGCAAGACGTAAGGATCTAACAACTGTACCTCACATACCTAGACAAGGTGAACCACCTACTAGGTTCCGTTGGTACACCGAAGATGAGCAGCGTAAGATTCTTGAAGCATGCAAGGCTAACAATAATCCTGAGTTCTTTAGGTTGATTGTTATCCTCTTTGATACTGGCATGCGTATCAGTGAAGCTCTTGGATTAACCCGAGGCAATGTGTTCCTTGACAAGAACATGATTGTCTTACATGAAGGTGAGACTAAGAACAATGCTGCTCGATCAATACCTATGACAAGCCGGGTGCATAAGTTGTTGGCATCAACTGATACTAATAACTGGTACTTCAGCATGAACTATGATGCTGCCTGCAAGGAGTGGCATGGTGTACGCAACTCTATTGGCATGGGTAAAGGTGATATACTTCATGCAATGAGACACACATTCTGTTCTCGGTTGAGTCAGAATGGTTCAGATCTCAGGCGTATACAGGAGTTGGCTGGTCACAAAGATCTGTCTACTACTCAAAGGTACACTCACCTGAATACTGAGAGGCTGCAAGATGACATCAGTAAGCTGGAGTCCTGCACGAACATTGATGATCTGCTAATATAAGCACCATTGGAGCAAGGATGCGACAACAAGATCTTGAACAAGAGATGTTGGATCGAGGGAGAGAGAGATACCACTCAAAGGTATCTCGTGCTACCGAGTTGAATATTGAGTCAACTCACCCGGCAGGTCAGCGGCTATTACAGAACAGCATTGTGCTACTGGCTGATCACTTCAAGGACTGGATTCACCATGCCCAGCACTCAGCAGGTAAGAAGCATCGTGCTCTACATCATATTGAATTGATACCTGTGAAGGTTCTAGCTGCCTTGACTGCAAGAGCTACGCTTGATGCAATCAGTGGTGGCAGGAAGATGACTGGAACAGCAGCACATATAGGTAACTTAGTTGAAGATGAGTACAAGTATAGAACACTGAAGGAAGAGTACTCAACCCTCTGGGCACAGATGAATAGAGTATTGGATAGGTTCAAGTCCACTCAGAACAAGGCCAAGTTCATCGACAAGACTCTCAGGTTTCATGACATCGTGCTTCCCAAGTGGAACACTGAAGAAAGAATCCGAGTAGGTATTGTGTGTCTGGAACTCATGAGGCAGGCAACAGGGTTGATTGATATTGTTGCCCGTAAAAATCAATTCGGTAAAGCTGAACAGTGGGTTGATCCTACCGAAGATTTGATCACTTGGTTCAAGGGTGCTCACGCATATATGGAAGGGTTAGATCCCGTCTTCCTTCCTATGATCGAGCGGCCCTTAGCGTGGGCTAATGTGTTCATTGGTGGTTACTCAACTGATATTACTAGACGTAGGCCGCTGATTAAAACCACAGATAAGACACACCTAGACACCGTTGCACTTGCTGATATGCCGAAGGTTTACCGTGCAGTTAATGCTGTGCAGTCTACACCATATAAAGTAAATCACTTTGTTCTTGATGTGATGAAGCATTGCTGGGAGAAGGGTGTAGCAGTGGATGGACTGGTGTCCTCTGAGGATGAGCCACTACCAGCTAAACCTGCTGATATTAAAACGAATAAAGAGTCACGTAAGGAGTGGCGTAGACGTGCAGCTAAGCAACACTTTGACAATGAGCGACAGAGGTCACAACGTCTGCATGCCCTGCGTGTACTCAGCCTAGCTGACAAGTTCAAAGATCAGGATGTGTACTACCCACTGACCCTAGACTTCAGAGGCAGAGCCTATCCTCAGCCTTACTTCTTACAGCCACAAGGCCCGTCGTATGCACGTTCACTGCTTAGCTTCTCCAACAGCATGGAGATGACTGAGACTGGTGCGAAGTGGCTGATGATCCACCTAGCTAATAGTTATGGCCATGACAAGTTAAGCTATGACCAACGCATTGCATGGACTGAACGCAACAAAGAGATACTACTATCTGTGGGTAGAGATCCCCTCACCTACATGGACTGGACTGAAGCTGATGAACCTTGGTTCTTCCTCGCAGCATGTGGTGAGTTCGCTCAGATGCATGACAATCCTAAGTTCAGGACTACTTTACCTATTGGGATTGATGCAACTAACCAAGGACTACAGCTCTATGCATTAGCACTGCGTGACCCTGCAAGTGCAGCCGCAACTAACTGCCTACCCTGCGAACATCCCAATGACCTATACCGGCAGGTTGCAGAGAACACTCTAAAGATTATTGAGAACAGTAGTCATGAGTATGCATCAGGCTGGCAGAAGTTTGGCCTTGATCGTAAGTCAGTCAAGCGTCAGACTATGACTCAGCCATATGGTTCTAAACTTTTCTCATGTAAAAACTACACTGCTGAGTGGTTCTATGCCGAACTAAAGAAAGGTAAAGAGAATCCCTTCGGCGACGAGACTTACAAGCCATGTAACTGGCTAGGTGAGAAGATATGGGAAGCAATAGGAATGTCAGTGCATGCAGCACGCCAAGGTATGGAGTGGCTTCAAGATGTTGCTGCCATCTGTATTGACAACGACATTGTTCCTCAATGGACCACACCTCTGGGTCTACCAGTACGGATGCATTATGAGAAGCAATCACATCTGAACATTAAGACTACTGTCTTCGGCGTGATTAGACAGACACGTATTCGTAAAGACAACGGTGAACCATCTAAGAGAAAGTCAGTCAACTCAATGGCCCCTAACTGGGTGCATAGTCTTGACGGCATGGGTGGGTTACTTGGTGAGGCAATCAACATCGCAGCAGACAATGGCGTGAATGACTACCTGATGGTCCACGATAACTATGAGGTACATGCACCTAACGTCCCTATCATGGCAGCAGCTGCACGTCAGGCAACAGTCAATTTATTTTCTGGGAATGTCCTCGAAGATACCTACAACGAACTCAAATATTTAGTACCATCTGGGGTGGACCTACCTGAGCCACCACCCCAAGGCGATTTGGATATATCGCTAGTTAAACAGGCTCACTATTACTTTTCCTGAAAGGAATAAACAATGGCAAAGAACTATGCATCACCAGCAGGCAAGGCGGTCTGGCCAAAGATCTCCAAGCCCGAAACTAAATTCAATCCTGAGGGTACGTATGAGACTAAGCTCAGGCTGGATGCTGAAGAAGGAGGTAAGTTCCTTCAACACATTCAACAGATCCATGAAGAGCACCATGATCTTGAACAGAAGAAGCAGGGTAAGACTGTTAAGAAGCACCCCCTGTCTATCACGCACGTTGAAGAAGATGGTGCACCTACTGGTGAGATCGAGTTCAAGTTCACACTGAAAGCACAGGCAGGTAAGCCCGGTGCAAAGTGGGCACAACGCCCAGTCATCTTTGACAGCCGTGGTGGCATGATCAAACCTGATGATATTTCAATCGGTAGTGGCAGCACCATCAAGGTTGGGTACGACATCAACCCTTGGTTCAGCCCAGCACTGGGTGCAGGTATCACACTCCTACTGAAGAGTGTTCAGGTTATTGATCTCAAAGAGTTTGGTGGGTCAGACTTTGACTCATTCGGTTTCGGTAAGGTTGATGGATTCATATCACAACACAAGGAAGACACAGCCTCCGATGATCCAGAACCTCAACACGATAGCGACTTTTGAGTTTACTCTCCCCATTAAACCTGTCCCTGCTTCTCGCCCTCGGGTGACGAGGCGGGGCCATGTGTATTATGGGAAGAACTACACTAAGTTCAGAACAGATTCAGCAGAGTTTCTCAGTGGTATTGAACTCTCAGAACTCTTACCCTTCAGCGGTCCCCTTCACTTGGATGTGACCTTCTTCTGTCCTCGTCCGAAGAAGACAAAGAAGGTCGCTCCTCGTGGGGATATCGACAACTACCTGAAGACATTGGATGTTCTGAACAGAGTCCTATGGTTTGATGATGATCAAATAATCAGCGTGCTTGCACGTAAAGAATATGGAGATGAACCGTGCATTCAATTGGAGGTAACTGAATATGGGTGAGTTTGTGCGTCATGAGCCGTGCAATAAATGTGGCAGCAAGAATAACTTAGCTGTCTATTCTGATGGAAGTAAGTACTGCTTTTCTCCCGGTTGCGGATATCAAGGAGACAAGCAGGGTGACACACATGATATGGAGACTACTGATATGGGATTGATTGATGTTGACTACATCCCGCTAACGAAGCGGGGTCTTAATCTAGAGACGTGTAAGAAATGGAAGTATGGTCAGGGTACGTACAACGGACAGGCTGTCCAAGTTGCCAACTACCATGACAGTAAGGGTGTACTCCGTGCTCAGAAGTTACGTAATGCCAAGAAGAACTTCACATGGCTAGGTGAACCCAAGTCTATTAACTTATTCGGCGAACACCTATGGGAGACTAATGGTAAGCGTGTTGTTGTGTGCGAAGGAGAGATTGATGCATTGTCAGTCAGTCAAGTGTTTGGCAACAAGTGGCCAGTGGTTTCAATACCTAATGGTGCCGCGTCTGCAAGCAAGGCTATCACTCGAAGTATTGAGTGGCTTGAAACATTCCAAGAGATTGTTCTTTGCTTCGATCAGGATGAAGCAGGCAAGGCGGCAGCTAACTCATGTGCCCACTTACTGACACCGGGTAAGTGTAAGATTGTGCATGGCCTACCTGAGAAAGATCCTAACGAATGCATAATGAAAGGAAAGCATGAGGAACTAACTCAAGCTATCTGGCAAGCTAAGACATTCAGACCTGATGGGGTGATTGCTGGTGATGAGCTTTGGGATCACATCAGTAAAGATGAGAGTGGTTGGTCAGTACCCTACCCTTGGGAAGGTTTCAATCAATCACTGATGGGCATGCGGGGTGGTGAACTGGTAACTATTACTGCTGGTACAGGTATAGGTAAGTCATCAGTATGTCGTGAACTAGCTTACACATTGGTACGCGACGGACATAAGGTTGGATACATTGCACTCGAAGAGTCAGTGAAGAAAACTGCTGAGTGTCTGATGGCTTTGCATATGAACATACCACATACTAAGATGCCTGACGTTTCTGACGAGGAGAAGAAGAGTGCATTCGATGAGGTAATGGGTGATGGTAACTTGGTACTCTACGATCACTGGGGTAGTCAAGACCCATCACGATTGCTTGGTCAAGTCAGATACATGTGCAAGGGACTTGGATGTAAGTTCATATTCATCGACCACCTATCCATCCTTGTGTCTGCCTTAGCAGAGGGTGATGAGCGTAGGATGATTGACAATACTATGACCAAGCTACGTTCACTTGTCGAGGAGACTGACATCCACTGTGTGTTGGTGTCCCACCTCAAACGTCCTGATGGGCGTGGCCATGAGGAAGGTGCAGCAACATCACTCAGTCAGCTACGTGGATCTTCAGCCATTGGTCAGCTCAGTGACAGTGTGTTAGGATGTGAACGTAACCAGCAAGACCAGCTTGAAGCAATGAATACGACTGTGCGTGTGCTCAAGAATAGATATGCAGGCATCACTGGGGTGTGTGCAACATTAGAATATAACCCGACCATTGGTCGATTACACGAATATAGCAGCCCATTCAATGATGCGTAAAGGTAAGAATAGTTGGATAGATGTGGCCAATGAGTTGTCGAAGAAGACCGGCAAGAAAGAACGCACATCGAGAGTAAAGTATGAAGGTGAGCAGTTAATCCTTCCGAAACTGAAAGAAGCACTGGCATCGGACCCAGTGATTAGAGACTGGTTAATGGAGAATGGCTATGTACCAACTGATATTTGATATTGAGACGAACGCGATTATGGATTGGGATGAACTTAGTGACCTTGAGGTTGTTCACTGTATTGCTGTGCTCAACCCAGACACAGGTGATTCAGCAATCTACTCGGACAGCTATGGCAATGGCCGCGACATCAAGACTGCTCTTGCCCAACTCAGTCTGGCTGACAGGCTGATTGGTCACAACATAGATAAGTTTGACATCCCTGCACTTGAGAAGCTATATCCCTCACTGAATCTGAATAATGCTGCAAGTGTAGATACCTTACTTGCCAGTAGGATCATGGCCCCGGACATCATGAAGAAAGACTTTCAGAACCAGAAGATGCCCGGCAACTTACGGGGCCGTTACTCTCTTGAGGCATGGGGCCATCGTCTTGGATCCCATAAGGGTGACTTTGGTAAACAGACAGACTGGTCAGAGTTCACAGAACAGATGGCTGATTACTGTGAGAAAGATGTTCTAGTCAACACAAAGCTGTGGCACTTAATTGAGAGGACATTCAATGCAGATGTCTACGAAATGGAGCGGGACTTCCGAGACATCATCCTTGAACAGGAAGCCGTTGGTGTCGAATTTGATGAGGAGGCTGCTTTTATATTGCATGCGTCACTCATCGGTGAGAAGACAAAGATTGAAGCGAAACTCCAAGAGATCTTTCCTGCTCAAGAAGAACCAATGAAGACACCCCAGTTCTACACTGACCCTGATACTACTGCTAAGTATGTCAGAAAGAAAGATGCACCCTACAACATCCAACGTCGATTGATACCGGGGCCATTGAAGAAGAGAGTAGTACCCTTTAACCCCGGCAGTCGTATGCAGATTGCGAATGCACTCATCAAGCAGTATGGATGGAAGCCTACTGAGATGACTGGTGATGGGCGAGCAAAGGTAGATGAGTCAGTATTATCTGACTTACCTTACCCTGAAGCTAAGGTACTGTCTCGTTACTTGACTATATGTAAGCGGATTGGTCAGCTCAGTGATGGCAAAGAGTCATGGATCAGAGCATCTAGGGATGGTCGCATTCATGGGCATGTCAACACCATTGGAACTATCTCTTCTCGGTGCTCACACTCAAGACCTAATCTTGCACAAGTTCCTGCTATTGGATCCCCATTCGGTGAAGAATGCCGTGCACTATTCAAACCCACACCCGGCATGGTTATGGTTGGATGTGATATGGCGGGACTAGAACTACGTTGCCTAGCCCACTATCTGGCAAGGTGGGATGATGGTGAATATGCATCAGTGATCATGGAAGGTGACATACACCAGTTCAATGCTGACAAGATGAAAGTGTCTAGGTCAGTAGGTAAGGGCATTATGTATGCCACACTCTATGGTGCTGGGGATGCTCTTGTAGGTAAGCTCGTAGGGGGTGGAAGACGTGAAGGGAGTACTATGAAGAGAATGCTTGAGGATGGTATCCCTGCTCTCAAGAGACTTAAGTCAGCAATCAGTAACAGACTTCAAACACAGGATTGGCTACCTGCTATTGACGGACGCAGGTTGCCGATTAGATCCGAACACTCAGCACTTAACCTGTTACTTCAGTCTGCTGGTAGTATACTTATGAAGAAGGCAACGATACTCATGAATGAGAAGATCAAAGCTGATGGAGTATTTGCACAGCAAGTCATGCATGTACATGACGAAGTTCAGTTCGAGGCCATGGAAAGTGAAGGTCACAATGTCGGCAGGATTGCGGTACAAGCCATGCGTGAATGCGGTCAAACATATGACTTCCGATGTCCCCTTGACGGAGAGTTTAAAATCGGAAACAGCTGGGCCGACACTCATTGAGTTGGCATGGCTTGCAGGTATTGTTGATGGTGAGGGCTATGTGAGTTTTTCAAATACACCCATTCTTCAGGTTGAGTCAGTGACCCCCAGCCTTGCCTATGTTCCTGCTGAGTTAGTGGGGGGTAGAGTAACCACCCATCAACGGCAAGGTGCATCAGTATTTAGGTGGTCTTTATATGGGAAGAATGCGGTGAGAGTATTGGAACTAATCATCCCTTATTTAAAGTACAAGGATGCACAGGCAAAGATTGTTGTGCATGCGGGTAAATACCCACCTAACTCAGCCATGAGACAATCACAAGTTGACCGGCTGTCCCATCTAAGAAAGCTGAGGTACTGATGGAACCTTTAGAGTACATACCTACATCTAACTTATTAAAAGAGCTTAGAAAACGCCATGATACTATGGTCTTCTTGGCGGCAAGTAATCGAACTCATGATGTCGAGGATGTGACTGTTGCGTTTGAGGGGCCATTCCATTCTATACTTGGACTGGTCGAACTTGGTAAACATGCAGTAATGAATGGAATCAGTGATGATGAAGACGGCCCTAGCGATTGACGGAGACATATTCCTTTGGGAATGCTGCCTAGCCTGCGAGAAATCTGTAGACTGGGGTGATGACTTGTGGACCTTGCATGCAGATGCGAAGGAAGCAAGGCTTAGATTAGACATAGCCTTCGCGTCATTGAAGGAGAAGCTCAATGCAACATCAATAGTGATTGCACTGAGTGGACCTAACAACTGGCGTAAAGAAGTACTCCCAACTTACAAATCAAATAGGAAGAAGTCTAGGAAGCCCGTAGTCTTCTTCGCTATGAAGGAGTACGTAAGGGACACTTATAAGACATTTGAATATCCTACCCTTGAAGCTGATGATGTATGTGGGATGCTGATGGGCACAAAGATGTGGAACCCAAAGTCAAAGAAGGTGATTGTCACCACTGACAAAGACCTGCTTCAAATACCCGGCTTTCACTACAACCCTAACCGCCCTGAGGAGGGTATATCGCAGGTGAGTGTAGAAGACGGATATTACAATTTCTTATATCAGACCCTGACAGGGGACGCTGTTGATGGGTACTCAGGATGCCCCCGCATTGGGCCTAAGACTGCTGAAAAGCTACTCAAGGTTGATCCAAGCTGGGCCACAGTCAAGCAGGCATATGAAGATGCTGGCTTGAATGAAGAAGACGCAATTCAACAAGCACGAGTTGCTCGCATAATGCACCAGTCAGATTATGACTATGACACCGATAAAGTAAAGCTATGGGAGCCTGAAGAATGAACAGAGATGAGCTATTGAACATCCATGAACGCCTATGCGGTCAAGCAAGGCACTTGATGAACCAGAAAAATCACGATTACAGTGGGGGTAAGAGTGCTGAAGACCCCTTCTTGAACTTCACCCGAGTAGAGAAACTAGGGATAACGGACACTAAACGGGGGTTCATGGTCAGACTGACTGACAAGATCTCTCGCCTAATCACCTTCATTGACACTGGTGTATATAAGGTACCTGACGAAAAGGTAGAAGATACCATCCTCGATTTGATCAACTACAGTATACTTCTCTATGCCTTTATAGAGCATGAGCGGCAAGGAAAGGATGACTATGAGGATAATACCTACACTCGATCCCAGTCTTATTCAAACATTGAATGAGCGTATACCTGAACGATGTCCTGACCCTAGCTGGTCAGAGCGTGAAATATGGATGTATGTAGGCAAGCGAGAACTCGTGAACTTTCTTATTTCCGAACTAAAAATGCAAGAAGATAACCTTATAAAGGAGTGACGTTATGTGTATGGGACAATCAGCAGCAATGCCACCCCCTATGGCTGCGGCTACTCCTCCTCCACCTCCCCCAAAGATAGTAGTAAAGGCTGCTCCTGTAATGGCTCAGATGCCTGAGCTTAAAAATGAACAGGCTCGACCTGATAATCCTTACCGTAAGAAGCGTGCAAGGAAAACAGCAAGGGGTAAGGGAATGCTTAAGATACCTATGAACGCATCTGGCGGATCGGTGAATGCTTAATGGAAACCTTAAAGAACTTATATCTCAAGTGCTCAGGTGAGCGTACTCAGTATCTCGAAAGAGGTAGAGACTCTAGTTCACTGACTATTGCCAGCCTGATGCCTGATGAAGGGACCACATCATCAACTAAATTCAGTACCCCCTACCAATCTGTGGGTGCTCGTGGTGTGAACAACCTATCAGCAGCACTATTACTGTCTCTGCTGCCCCCAAATGCTCCGTTCTTTCGTCTCCAATTAGATGAAGAGACTGAACGTGAGCTTGAGCAAATGGACCCGAAGATTAGGACTGAAGTTGAGGACTCCCTAGCCAGCGTAGAACGCTCAGTTATGGATGAGATCGAACGGTCAGGCGTACGTACGGGACTATTTGATGCTGTCCGACACCTTGTTGTTGTAGGTAACGCAATGCTGTATTTCCCTGATGGGGGCAACATGCGTGTAGTTCACCTCAACAGATATGTTGTAAAGCGATGCCCACTAGGTAACGTCAGGACTGTAGTTCTCTTAGAGAGCGTATCTCCCTCCATGCTCCCAGAAGAAATACGTCCTGAAGTAGGTGATGAAACATCTTACGAGGACAGTATTGATCTATACACGGGTATGTTCACCCGGAATGATGGTCAAGTAGAAGTCTTCCAAGAGGTAGATGGTAAAGAGATTGAGGGTTCAAGACGGATTATGGATCCTGAAGATTCACCCTTTATCCCTCTTAGAATGGCCCGTGTTGATGGTGAAAACTATGGCCGAGGTTATGTGGAACAGTACATAGGTGACCTTCAATCACTTGAAGGTCTAACTAAAGCTATTGTTGAAGGCAGTGCTGCCGCCGCTAAGATCCTATTCCTTGTCAACCCCAACGGCACTACCCGTGCACGAACACTTAGTGAGTCACCTAACGGTGCTATTAGAGAAGGGTCAGCAAATGATGTCAGCGTTTTGCAAAGCCAGAAAGCGGCGGATTTCTCTGTTGCACAAAGTACCATCAACACCATACAAGAGCGTCTTGCGTATGCATTTCTACTCGTTGAGGGATCAATTCGTAATGCAGATCGGGTTACGGCTGAAGAAATAAGACTGGTCACTCAGGCTGTTGAACGACAACTGGGTGGTATATATAGCATTCTCAGTAGAGAGCTAAGTCTACCAATGGTCACCTTGGTTATGAACAAGATGAAGGCTGATGGTTCCTTACCGAACCTCCCTGATGACAAGATTAAACCAGTGATTATTACAGGAATTGAAGCCCTCGGGCGAGGAAATGACCTCAACCGTCTCGACACATATCTCGCAGGAATCGGACAGATCCTCGGTCCCGAGGTGCTTCAAACTTACATTGACGTAAGTGAATATTTGAAAAGAAGGGCACTTGCCTTAGGCATAGACATCAAAGGTTTGGTACGATCACCTGAAGAGCTTGCTCAGATGCAGCAGGCACAACAACAACAGATGATGGCCCAACAAATGGCTCCACAAATGATGGACCAAATGACTCAAGGAGAACAAGTAGATGGCTGATTACCAAAGCGTTGAAATTAAAGGGGACGAAACCCCTGCCTTTACTGAGGAGCAGATTGCAGCTAGTGAGCCACAAGCCCAGCAAGAAAGTCAAGCGGCAGAACCTACCTCTGAACGACCCGATTGGTTACCTGAGAAGTTCCAATCACCTGAGGCACTCGCATATGCGTACTCTCAGCTTGAGAAAGAGTTCACACAATCCAAGGGTGAAGAAGCATCCACAGAAGAAACTACGGATACGCCCACAGGGCTTACCGGAGAAACATTTGATGCTCTTACAGATGAGTTCAACTCGACCGGGGATGTTTCAGAGATGTCTCGGGAACGTCTTGCGGCTACCGGCATACCTCGTGAGTTCATTGATGAGTATGTTGATGGGCAGAAGCAGCTTGCAGAAGCATCAATAAAGCAAGTCTATGACACTGTTGGTGGAGAAGAGTCTTACCAGCAGATGCTCAGTTGGGCATCGAATACGCTCCCTGAGTCTGAGATTAACCTATTCAATGATATGGTTGCTGGGTCGAAAGACGAAATGATGATGGCAATCAACGGACTTAACGCTCGATATAGTCAGTCAGGTCAGTCTAAAGCTCCTGCACCCACTCAGCCTCTTATGCAGGGTGACACTGGCAGCAACATCCCTAACGGTTCTACATTCCAGTCCCGTGCTCAGGTTGTTGAAGCAATGAATGACCCTCGATACACTAAAGACTCAGCTTATCGTGAAGAGGTCTATCGTAGACTTCAGAACTCAACCGCTATTTAGGAGATTCACATGCAGAAACCCGGATATAAAACTACAGAATTTTGGCTTAGCACTGCTGCCGCAATAGTCGGTGGTTTAGTGGCCGCTAATGTACTCCCTGTGGATGGACCTTGGGCACAGGTTGTTGGTATTGTATCAGCAGCATTAGTTGCTCTGGGCTACACAGGTGCTCGTCTCACTTTGAAGCAAGCTGAGACTGGCTATGAAGATGAACAGGAGTGAGCAATGCTTGAAGCCTTACCGGCAATCATCATTGCAATACTTACGCCTTTCTTGGCGTTTCTCCAGAAGCATAAGACTACTGCTACTGATGTTCCTCCTCCTCCCAACCGTGAGCGGTGGGCTGAGCGGGTGCGGAAGTTCAAGAGTAGTCTTCGTTCCTGAGTCCGATGGACTCGTAAGACTTGGCGACGATGTTCGCGGCCATGTCTACTATTGGGATGGATCTAATTGGGTCCGTTCCGCAAGTTCTGTATACCTTCCTGAAGGTTGGTATGCAGGATCTATTGATGGCGATGTTGAGGAATCGAAAGATACCCGGCCCGCTGCGGTGGATAACTGAACACTCTTAGTTACCGATACTGACCATCAAACCGTATCTAATTTTAATTATTAACTAGGAGTTAAACTATGTCACAATTTGGCGTACAGCCCTCAAGACTTGGGCAAGTGAATGGAGCTGGCGATGCCGATGCTCTGTTCCTGAAAGTCTTCAGTGGAGAAATTATTAGCGTGTTCGAGGAAGCTAACCTTATGCTCCCTCTTACCAAAACCCGTAACATCAGCAATGGCAAGACCGCAACTTTCCCAGTTGTAGGTGTTGCATCTGCTAAGTATCACACTCCCGGTGAGTCAGTGATGCAGCAGAATGTTACAAATACTCTGAGTGAAGGTACACCTAACACCTTAGCTCAGACATCAGCTAACAAGTACCTTTCCAGCGTCAAGCACGCTGAACGTACTATCAGCATTGATGACATGCTTGTATCAACTGCATTCATTGCAGACATTGATGAAGCAAAGAATCACTGGGACGTTCGTTCTGCTTACACCAGTCAAATTGGTCGTGAGCTTGCTTATCACACTGACCGTGCACTTATTCGTACTGTTATCGCGGGTGCTCGTGGTGATAAAGACCGCTTTGGCGGCACTGATAACCAGTTCCTTGGTGAGCAGGTTGATGGTACTGGTTCTAACAACACTGAATATGATGCCGTAGAACTCATCGCATCTATTGCTGATATTGCTCAGAAAATGGATGAAAAGAACGTACCTACTGAAGGACGTTACTGCATCCTAACCCCAGCACACTATTACACATTAGTTTCTAGTGGTAGTGCTGCTATTAACAGTGACTTCGGTGGCATGGGTTCAATCGCTACTGGTGAAGTTGCACAGGTTGCGGGTATCCGTCTTATGAAGTCTAACCATATTCCTTCGGGATCTGATGCCAGTACTTCTATCTTCAAAGATGGCGGCATCAACAATGATGTTTATGATACTCACGAGCCAGCAGCAAGTACTCAGATTGGTGACGGTTATTCTGCAACAGCAGCATACAACACTGCTGGTATTGCATTCCAATCCGAAGCTGTAGGAACTGTTAAGCTCCTCGACCTCGGTGTTGAATCTGAATACCAAATGGATCGTCTCGGAACCCTGATGCTTGCTAAGTACGCTATGGGTCACGGTATTCTTCGTGAAGAATGCTGCTTCGAGCTTATCACTGCTTGATAATTAGAGATCTTGAGTCTCCCTTCGGGGTGGGACACCTTCGGGTGTCTCACCTCTTTTACTTAAGGAGTAGAAATGCCAGCTAAGACAACTGAATTAGAGGCCGTCAATACCATTCTGTCCACCGTAGGTGAACCACCCATTAATAGCCTCACTGGACAACAGGGTGCTGATGCCACTATTGCGAGAAACATCTTAACTGAGATCTCCCGTGAAGTTCAGAACCAAGGATGGAATTTCAATACCTTCTTTAATCAAACACTTTCCCCTAACTCATCCAATGAAATTGTGTTGGCTGATGAAGTCCTTCGCGTTGATAACGATCCAACGGCCCAAGGAACGCAATCAATCTCAACCCTCGGTAGTTCGGTTGAATCTCGTGAAGTCATACAGCGTGGAGACAAGCTATATGATAAGACTAATAACACCTTCACTTTTTCCTCTGCCGTGCGAGTGACTCTGGTACACCTCTATAACTTTGAAGAGTTACCAGAGCCAGCTCGACGGTATGTAAACATACGTGCTGCCCGAGTATTCCAAGACCGTATGGTTGGCTCTCAGAAGGGTCATATGTATACGATGCAGGATGAGATGCAAGCAATGGCAGTCCTCAAAGAGTTTGAGGGTGATACTGCTGACCGTACAATCTTTGATCACAGTAGTGTGTTTAACATTATCAACAGAGGGTCAAGCATTCGAGGAGCAGGATACTGATGGCACTTATTTCAACTGACATACCTAACCTGACTGGTGGTGTTAGCCAGCAGCCAGACTCAATGAGGTTGGTGAACCAGTGTGAAACACAAGAGAATGCCATCTCAAGTCCTGTTGAAGGGTTACTTAAACGTCCCCCAACTGAATATGTAAAGAAGCTAATCAATGGCTCAGTGCCTAATGATTTTTTTGTGCATCATGTAAACAGAGACAGCAGTGAGCAATACTTTGTTGTCTGTGATGGTGGCAAT
>Ga0209634_1000725_pt1 | contig 25105 bp, 21 predicted proteins | sample LinPmetageLP40_FD_184043 | JGI IMG/M metagenome (GOLD analysis project Ga0209634, IMG submission 184043) | Marine viral communities from the Pacific Ocean - LP-40 (SPAdes) (version 2) | ecosystem: Environmental > Aquatic > Marine > Oceanic | place: Pacific Ocean | collected 2010-08-26 | reverse complement strand
ACTATAGGAGGAGCCTTTTCTAAACTCGCGCTACTTGATTCTATATTGAAATTAAACCTTGTTCTTCCCACATTGTCATTATTACCTCCAGTTAAATTTATGGCTGGAGACTGCATAGATGTGCCAGTTAATTTATCAAATACTGTATTAGAGCATATGTATTGAGTGCTAACTGATGGTAAGGAACCTACAGAATAACTTAAACCATAAGAGGTAGCGAAACAATTACCAAAAGCAATAGCGTCATCGCCATTAAAATTTTGACCTCCAGCGGTCAAAAATTCTATTTTATCTAAAAAAGCATCTTCTGCATTTTCTGTTATCAACACAAAAAAATTTGTAGAATCCTGTTCGTTGGTGTCGAAAAAGTTTTTAAATGAAGAATTGGGTTTTGTGCTAATAAATCTTCCTTGAACTTCATTAGCAAAACTAGGTTCAGGAATATATGTAATATTTAATGATACATCTGGCTGTCGAAAAATATCATTAGTAGAAAAATCTTGAGAGCCAATTTGCTTCGACTTCTGTCTTTCATATCCTATAGAATATTCTAAACCCTGTGTTATTTTGTGTAATAACAAGGATTGATCCGCAGTGCTGAAAGCCACAGTAGATTCTGAAGTAGCTACTACAGAATTATAACTTTTTACAATATTTCTCGCCATTTTATGTTCCTGTTGGAATTACGCCCATAGGGTCTTCTTTTAGTTCTACACTAAGAGTATTAGAATTAACGTAGTTCCATGTATGAGTCCACTTAGGGCTATAGTATACTTTTGGTCTGTTGTAAACAGAAGGAATTTGATGTTTGAATCTACGATAACCACCTTTATTCTCTAAGAAGTGGAGCATTGTTTTTAATTGTTTGTCAGAGATATTATTAAAACTATAATTCATATCGAATGTAGCGATATTATCGTTAGTCTTTAATCTCTGAGTGAAAGAGTTTTTATATTCTAGCTTATCAGCTTTAATTTCAACATTGTTTTGAGTACCGATATCAGGCTCAAAAAAGAAATCTTGCGTCCACATTGATGTCGCTCCTGTTGGAGAGTTAGATTGCGTAGATGTATGATCTCCTGTGCAATAATAAAAGTTATCCAACTTGTTTTGGTTCACACCTGTATAAACGATGTCGTATTCTTCATAAGCCTCAGAATAATTATAATCATCAAAGGTTAAGTTTGGGAAGCAACCCATACCAGACCACTTCAATAAAGTAGGAGCATGATCCACAGTCAAACTAGTTGCTACTTCGAAGTGTTGATTATTAATAAAATTAATAGCATAATTATCGCAGAACCCCGAAACAGTTTTGTAAATACCCGAGTTGTCGGGTTTAAATTCTATAGGTAGATACCCAGATTGAGCTTCGAAAAAGTTAGCTAGCTTTCTAGCATTAGTCTCATTGACTTGATACTTTAAGGAAAACCTAGCTACTAAACTATCGACAGAAAGAGGTATTAAATTATAATAAAAATCATCAGTGACATAACTATGATTCTTAGCTTCGAATTCTACGGTAGATCCATAAACTGGCGTAAGGCCAAGACCTGCTAGTTCTGAAGGCGAGGCTATACCGCTTATGTTGCGATCCCTGTTGTAAAATAAGTCTTCACTCATGAGTGTCCAATATAGTTAAGGGTTAATCTTACAGACCCATCTGAACTACTACTCAATTGTTCAGAAACAAGCGATGCGTTAGGTATCGATAGCTGTTGAATTGCATCTCCATCTCTAGATGATAGTGAAAAACTTACAGTCTTATCTTCTCTCTCATCTAAGAAATTAAAACCGCTCTTCAGGAAAGTATCATCGACTTCCATTTGCACAGAAGCGGTATATTCAATAGGATTGATATGTTTCACTTCTACTGGAGTTTCGGAACCTATAGTGTAATAAGGTATTTTATTAATTGTTAAAGAATAATCAAATCCAATAATTCTATTACTAGTACTATTATCACAAGTAGCACTTATAGATCCTTGGCTTGGAATATAAATAGGGGTTGTTACTGAGCCAGTAGCATTAATCCCACTCTTCATTTCATCGTAAACAACAAAAGATGTATTCACTTTGGGTATCGAGCCTACAGCGCAATTAACAGAATAAGAAGTTAAATACCCACTATTAAATCCATAAGAAGTATTATTTTTATAATTAAAACTCCCCTTCATAGCCTCGGATTCTCCCGTGAAAGCTAGGATGGGGTCTTCATACATGAGATTCCTCGAAAAGGAAACCGTTTGACTTGTAGCTCCTCCTACTGTGGTCACACCACGGATTGACCCCAAAGGCTTTGTAACATTACTGCTATTAGAATAGCCTATGTCAAGACTATTGACCCCCGAAAGCTCTCTAGCGCTAGGGCTTCCATCTGCCCCAGCGATAAAGAAGTGACAATCGTAATTTAGTGTTGTTCCGTACATTATGCTCTAGCTTGTCTTAGTGATCCCCCCAGTCTTTTTTCGTCATCAATCACTTGTTTAACCACATCTTTTATTTTCGTCGCTAATGAATTTTGTTGATCGTCTCCATTACCTTGAGAATTAGATGAACCATCAGAGTTTACGGTAATATTAATCACAGTCTCTCCTGAATTATCAGAAACAGAAATAAGCTCATCTAGTTTACCTACTACATCTCCAGATCCTCCACCAGAGCCTGAATTAAGAGCGTTTAAATTACCCCTACCAATTTTCTGAGTGGCGGCAGCATTCATGACGAACTCGCCACCAGATAACATGGATGGGATAGTGTCTACCCCAGCTGCATTAGGGACATATCCGCCTGTAGCATATGGCCTTTCATCAGCGTATCGAATCTTTTTAGGCATATCTAACCCCTCGCCTACTTTCGAAATGTCTACTTTTGGACCAAACACATCCGTAAGTTTTTTGAATCCAAAGCTGGCCCCAAATGACAATAGGGAATTCTTCAAAATTTCAGAGAATCCACTACCTTTTTCTCTCGCTGCTTTTTCTTTTTCCATCTGCCTAGTAAACAGGCCAAACGCTTTTTGCTTGGAGGCTTGCTCTCTTTGGAATGCTGGACTGTTTCTACGGCCAAACATCGTCAGAGCGGCGCTCTGAGGCTCTAAACCTATAGAGGCGAAGCCTGAACCAGAACCAAATCTATCAGAAGCTCCTGTAGTGAATGATTGTGTTGCAAAATCTAATAGATTACGCGAACCCTTCATAGCTCCTTGGCCATAAGTTCCTGGGGTAAACAATCCTCCTCTAGCCATAGCTGGTATGTTACCCGAGTTCAAAGAGTTCATAAATCCAGAACCGTATTTCTGAACAGCACTTTTTTTCATCACGAATTCTCCACCCATAAGCAAAGCTGGCACATCGTCTTTAGATCCTGAACCTCCAGTGACTGGCCCACCAGAAGCGAAGAAGTTCCCTGTAATGTTCTTAAACGCAGCAGACATATTACTTTTAGCTTCTCCAAGGAAGAAGTTCGAAGCAGCCTGTTTCAACACATCACCTAAGTCTTGACCTTTAGCTATAGCATCTACTAAACCATCACTGATTGTATCTACAAATGTTCTAGCATTTTGCACCAAAGCCCTATCTAAACCTTCTTGTATTTCTTCTGCGGTAAAGTTAAATTCATTTTCAAACAATTCAGCTCTTGATGTACCGATGGCTAATCTCTGTTTCTCTAACTCTATGAGCTGCGCCCTAAGACCTATAAGATCTTTTTCTTTAGTTATGCCATCTTCTTGTTTTACGGCTATTTCTGTTTTAAGAGCTAATTCTTTAGCAAGTATATCTTTATTCTTTATTGCGGCTCTCCGCTCTGCACTAGTTCTCGCTAATGTAATTTTATCTGTCGCTCCCCTTAGAGCTACTTGATCTGAAGCTCTGGCCGTAGCTCCTGCTCCACCAGCTTGTGCAGATTTTGTGAATAATTGTTCATCTATATTAGAGATAGCGCTAGATCCATCTCTAACCATCAAAAGATCTAGTTTTAATCCTTCTGCAGACTGTCTCAGATCGCGAGTGAAATTTGTTAGAAGGTCATTATAGGTTTTAAATCCTTCGATGTATTTTTCTTGCTCGCCTCTGACTCTTTTTAAAGTTTCCCCTTCCATTTCACGAATCTCTAAATCGACTCGACCTTCGAGCAATTTTTCACCTTCAGCTCTACTTGCCTTTCGAGCTGGATCAGGTACAGTTTCTACCCCCGTTTTCATATCTTGTTGGACAAACACTTTACCACCTACTTCACTTACTTGAGGTTTAGTTCCTTCTCCCATCAATTTAAAGAATTCTGCAACTTTACCCAAACCGCTTACCCCCAAATCATTGAGAGCTGTTACTAATAAATCGATATCATCCGCGAGGTCGGCTGGAGCTGTTTCTTTCATATTTATCAAAGATTTTTTCGTTTCATCCAAGAGGTTTCTCGTCGCATCTAACTCTGCATTCTCCTGCTCCTGAGAGAGAAACTCAGTTTCTTTTCTAAATGCTTCTGTAGGAGATAAATTTGGATTTACCTTAGCCCTGTCTACTCTAAGTTCTGTCTCTCTCTCTTTCTGTGATATTTTTCTCCTAATTCTAGCTCTTTCAATTTCAGTAATTTGAGAGTCTACTTGATTACTCAATCGACTCGCAGCCGACACCCCTTGTTTTTCGGGTTCCCTTTTGTCTGTTTCGAGTTTTTTTTGCTCTCTACCTAGCTCTCTCGTCCTGCTTACCTCCTTATTCAACAATTTAATCAACTCCTGTTTTTCATCTTTTTTCTTCCCGTCTAAACCTAGAGTTTCATTGATGAGTTCTTGGACTTTTCCTTCTGCAGTCAATTGTTCTAGAGTGAGGCCGTTAATTTTTTCTTTTAATGCAGCTTGTTCTTCTTCATTGAAATCTACAGATTCTAGAGAATTAATCCTACTTTTGATTGAATCTGCAATTTGCTTATTTGTGTTAAGGTCTATTTTTTGTAAGGCAATTGTTTCTGCCAACTCCGCTTTTTTAATAGCTGTTAAATTTTTTCTAAATTTATCATTAGCCATTAACTTTTCTTCTTTAGATAGTTCTGTAGCTCTTAATTTTGCTATATCTATAGCAGATTTTAATTCTTCCTTGGCTAAATCCCCTCTGATCTTATCTATTCTTTGAATTTTGGTCCCTTGACTCAAAACCTTTTCTCTTACTGCTGCTCGTAAAAGTTCTTCATCTGCTAAATTAGCACCTTGGACACCCTTCCGCGCCCCTAAGATATCCGATTTATTTTGTTTTCTTTGTGCTTTTACTTCATCAGGTAAATCTAGACCGCTATCTTCTGCCTCTTTTGTCGCCCTATCTACATTAATGATGTTTCGAATTTGTTCAGGAGTTAATTTTGCACTTACTAGGTTCGCGCTTTTTTGAACATCGAGGTTCGCCCTCGCGGTTGCCAAAGTCTCTACAAAATCCTCAATAGCATCGGAATCAAATTGTTCGCCTTCCCCTCTTGTATCTTCCAAGGTATTTCGAGCTTCGTTTAGAACGTTATTAGAAACTCCCGCTTCTAAAGCCTGTCTTATGGATTCTTGGAAACTAGCTTCAAATTTGTCATCTTGAGTACCTTTTATGTTTCCTCCAAATCTATTTACTAGCCCCTTCGTTCCACCAAACATAGCAGTTAATGGATTGACAGCTAGACCTATATCTTTAAGTCCCTTCATGCTGAAAATCGACCCTCTTTCAGCGTCCATCCCTATACCAAGCTGCTCTCCTTCTAATTTAGATCTCTTGTTTGCTCTGTCTCTATTTCTTTCTTTAAACTCCTGTGGTATTTTTAATGAAGATAATTTTTTAGAAGCCGAGGCAGCGCTATCTGCTAATTCCTCTTGCATATCAGCGGCTTGCTCAGTTCTCCCACTGATATAATCCATAGCTTTACTGACTGCGAATGCAGCAGTCGCAGCAGCTCCTACTGGTCCAGCAAATCTTAAAAGCGCTCCACCTACTTTTGTCAAAGCTCCTGTTACTTGTAAACCTACACCTTTCCTAACAGACAAATTTCCCCCAAGGCCAGTAAAACCACGACCCTTCAAAGTTTGAGCTGTTGCCATGTTTCTTACCCCAGAGTCTACTATTCCTTGGCCTCTGCCCATAACACTCTTTCCAAACCCCCCTGTAGCAAAACTTCCTATCCCACGGGCAGTTTTAGCAAATCCACCAAAAGCTTGCGCCGTCATAGCTGCGCTAATCACTACATTTAAAGCCGTCAAGCTTGCAGAGACAGCTTTATTTTTGTCGGTTACTTCTCCCAATACCCCACTAAGAGCAGACATACCTATTTGTACCGCAAATAACTTAGTAAGAAAATCTCCACTAATTGCGCCGCCATCATTTCCAGTAGATCCCTTTGATCCCTTAGCAAAGTTAGGTATAGCCCCAGTAGGTTCGTCTCTAGTGTTAGTGACGGCTAACCCCATTGGGTTACCAGAATTTCTGAGTTTTGAATCTTGGTTTATGCGAATCTGATTTATTGGTAAGCCAGCGGCTTTTTCTCTTCCTATCGCATCTTGTAACCCGCCAGCAAAATTTGGCATGTATCCTCCAGCAAAATTAGGGAGACCCTGTTGCGTTCTCAAATTTCTTAATCCCCCGACAGTTACTCTGCCCCCCAACATTTGTTGAAGCTTCACAAATCCTACTTGTCCACCGTTTGGGCCTACAATCCCAGTCATTCTATTTCCTATTTCGCTCTTCTTAACTTGAGCGCCGAATTGAGTTGTCTCGAACTTCCCTTTGATTATTTTCCCATTTTTATCATAAACAGGAATTTTTTCTTTATATTGAGCTACCCCCTGACCACCGACGAGTATATCATAAAATTTTATAGCTGCACTCTTCGCTAAAGAAGCTGTAGCTTTAACTTCTGACCCCATTATTCCCTTACCTTTAGTGCCAAACATGTCGAAAAGCCCTTTGTCGTAAGGTAAATCTATTCTAGAATTAGAAGTCCTACTTGAGTAGTCCTTGAATTGGCTACTGCCCAAAACTCCACTTAAAGCCACTTCGAAAATACTTCCCGCCATCCCTTCAAAAGATCCTGGGTTAAACAAGTTTTTTAATTTATTCTTGCTGATGTTAGGTATATCACTTTTTGGAGCTAAGCTTTTAGCAAATTTCATCGCCGTATCAGTAGACGACGTTGATAATCTTTTCCTGATTTTTTTTATAGACAATGGCTTCTTGTCGCCTTCTTTTTGGTTTAGCTTGTATACAGGGACACGGATAGACTTAATACTGTTTTTACTCAACTTCGCCTTCTGCGCCGCAGCCATCGATGAATAAGCCATAGTTTCTTTACCTCTTTTACCAACAAAAAAATCTCTTTTTTTATCTACCCCTCTATTACCCGCGAACATTACTAGGCTTTCTTCTTCATTAACGAAGTTAGGTATATAACCCCCAGCTGCACCAATCTTCCTAGCTCTTGGAGGAAGACCTATAGAAGCAGCCATATCTTGATTAAAGATAGCTGACCCGTCTCCTCCAGCATAATTAGGTACTATAAATTCGCTACTATTAGCGACCATAGTTCCTTTTTGTCCGCCTCCAAAATTAAAGTTGGGTATAGTTACTGGTCTCGCTGAAGAAGGAGCGCCTCCTACACCCTTACTAATATCTGAGCTTTCTGACCCATAACCAACAATAGCATTGTAATTTGGAATAAATCCTCCAGCAGCGCGACCTTTACCTCCTCCAGTGCCACGCATAACTCCAGGAGCTATCTTTGCTGCAATACCTTGCATCCTAGTCATTATAGCCACTTGCTCATTTAAAGCTGTAGTAAAGAATGCTGTTTGAGCTACTCTTTTTTGCTCTACACTTAGAGTACTATTTTCGATGGATAGAATCTTTTTCTGTATATTAGAATTACCTAAAAGAGTAGAGGCGATCTGTCCTTGTAGAGTAGCTTGCTCTTTTGCAGCTTTATTTAAACCGAAAAATGTCTTAAGAGATCCAGCCCCGAATCGAACTAAATCAATTACGAGTTTACCAATAACAGCAGCGAATACAGCGAATGCAGGTCCAGTAATAATATTTCCTATACCCGCGACGATACCTTTAGCAAATTTACTCCCCACACCGTCTCCGTCCAAAATCTCTTGTATCTCGTCTACAACAGTAGTAAAGAAACCAAGCATAGATTTAAGGTTGTCAGTGACACCAATCTTGCCTAATGCTTCCGCTAATTGAGCGACACTTACAGTTGTTCTATTGATAGCTGCAGAAAGAGTCACGTTCTGAGCTTCATTTCGATTATAAGCTTCTGAAAAAGCTCCTTGAGATACCTTAGTTACCTCTATAGCTTTGGAAGTCTTAGAACTGTAATCATCGAGTATAGCTAAGAATGGAGCTACCTGAAATTTTCCAACCAAACCTTCAGCTATCTGCAATTTTCGCGCATCTGGAACCGCTTCTAAAGATTTAGCTAAATTTTGAATTAATTTTGTAGCCCCGAGAACTTGTCCAGAAGCGTCTGTGACTTCTACACCCAAATTCTGCATAGTTCGCAGCTTGTCTATAGATTGTATTCTGGTGAATATCGTTTTGAAGGAGTTACCAATAACCGCTCCACCTCGCGCAGTTTTAGCTTGGACAGCTGTAATCACACCAACCAATTCGTCGAATGAAACACCAGCTTGAGTAGCAACTGATCCTGAACGCTTAATACCTTCAATAAGATCTTTCTCAGATACAGCAGCAGAAACAGCGGCGGCTGACAACTTATTAAGAACTTCAGAACTTGTAATTCCAGATTTATTAAAAGAGTTTATAGCCGCTGTTAAACCCGCAACAGCTTCAGAAGCTCCTAATCCAGATAGACGACTTAAAATCAAAGAATCGTTTAATCGGTTAGTGACCTCTGAAGCTTTTAAACCCTGACGGCTTAATTCCAAAGCAGCTTCAGCTACTACACCAAAAGACTGCTCTGTGTTTTTAGCAACACTAAAGATAGTACTTTTAAAAGAATCTAATTCTTTGGCTGTGACATTTAAAATAGAATTAATACTAGTTAAAGATTTTTCTACATCAATAGTCACCCTGATGAGATCTTGGAACCCTCTTGTGACAGAAGATAGAATGCCTACAGAAGCTCCGAAAGCTAACACGCGAGCATTAGCGGCTTCCATAGATTTAGTAAACTGATCGGCCTTACCAGTAATTCGTCCTAAAGGTTGAGATAACCCTTCGATACTTTTGGCGTTTCCGCCCATATTTATCTTGAGGTTTCTACCTGCTTTTTTAGCTGCCGCCTCGATGCTGGCTTCTAATCCTGTTTGTACTACTGGTATTTTTACTGGCATATCCGTTAACCTTTAATGTAATTACACAAAGATTTACACATCATGCCCAGCTAATCGCATCATTTGTGTCATATCTAGTTGACCACCGTGCTTTTCAGCTTCTTCGGAAAGAGAAACAGCTTTCTCCCCACCGAGTTCTTTTACATCTTGATTGGTAGCACCGAACACAACAGAGCTATCAGCGTCATCTCTAATTCCACCTGTGTTACCGCTAGATTTACTCTGAGAGTATGCTAGCAATTTTTCTGGGTCATCTCGGATGTTATCAGGTATATCTTCTGTATGTTGAAAGATGTTGAAGAACATCCTACCAAACAATACTACCCGTAGTTGATATATAGTGAGTTCTGTTACAGGTTTCTGGTAGAATCCGTAAGCATCTTCACAAAGAGATAGATACATACTAAAGAATGGTCGTAGAACAGCCTTTTGTATCTGGTCATCAGCTAATCTAGATTGTATATCTAGATGTAAGTCAGTTAATTGTTTTATTTCCCAACCTTCTAATTCTGAAAATTCATCCTCTGTATAGAGGTTCTGTGTTAAATCTTTATCTTTAAACAATAAAAATCTTAATAATTCATCTGAACTCCTCCCAGTACCATAATCTTCTGCAGTTTTTCCAACGACTTCAGAACGGCTTTTCTTTAATTCGTATAATTCTTCAGCTCTCTCCAGTATAATCTTATTATACTCTTCTCTTTGAGAGGCTAGCAGGAGTTGATTGACAGTGTTTTTTAGATTTGTAATCTCGCCTTCAAGAGAAGCGATTTTCATATCATCTTTCTCTTCCCAGAGCTTCTCTTCTAAGACGTATTTTATTCTCTCAGCCTCTGTATCAAGACCCCTTTTTAGGGCTACATCTTTATATTTTTCGAAGTATTTGTGGAGATATCTTTGGTCTCTAATATTTACATGTTTAATATAAACAATACTATCACCTAAAGATGCCTCTGTATAGCCATCAAAAGCTTCCCCTATTAAAGAGATATAGAACTCATCCTTCAAACCTCACCTTTTTCGACATCTTCAATAAGCTTATTAAATTCGTCAGGAGAAGATGCTTGGTTAAAGAACCAGAAAGCTAAGACCGTGGTAACTTTTTTTACAACGTCTGAGTAAAATGCAGAAGCCTCGTCCTCTTTCTTGTAGTAATCTTCAATTTTTTCATCAAAATCCTTACCTTGAAAATAAGGAGCGAACTCCCCATCAGCATCAGCCTTGATGTTTGTAAGCATAAGTGTATACCAAAGAAGTAGTCTGTTTTGAGCTTTATTATCAGCGGTATGGTTAAACAAGCTTTCCATCGAAGTCTCAGCATCTACGAGCTTGCGCCTAATCTCTGCTAGGTCAGTCTTTAACTGGTCCAGCTCTTTTAGTTGAGCATCAGTCTTTTTTTCAATAGTCTCTAGACGAACATACTTATTTTGAATTTCAAAGGTTTCTTTATAAAGAACCCCATAATCTTTAGCCTCGTCTTCAGTCCAGACACCGCCAGTATCACTGTATTTTTTATATAGCATAGCCTTAGTCAAAATACCTTTTTTAACACAGCGGCTCATCTCCACAGAGTATTCCAGCTCAGCTTCTTCCAGTTCTCTACGGGAAGGGCGTTTAATAGAAATTTGAATCGGGACTTTTTGCTTCACTTTTTTAGTGACAGTGGTCTCCTCTCCAGTCTTCTTGTTTTTTCTTTTAGAAGTTTTTTCGACTTCTTTTTCTTCTTCAATAGTGAATGAATATAATTCTTTAAATGCCATAACCTTTTTCCTTATTTAAATGTAAAACTTACCTGATAATTATCGATTCTTGAACACAAATTTCTAATAGATTCATTACCGCAATCTAAAATTCTTTTTCGAATCCAATCAGCCTTATCAGGGGTAAAGTGATCTGCGGTATCTATAATCGGGTGATACTTCTTCGGGATATTCTTATAAAGCTTCTCATAATGAAAATCATGGTCTTTCTTCATATCTTCGACCAACATTAGCATCATCTTAAAAAGCCTAGAGATCTCATCATTAGACAGCTTTTCCAAATTTTTTTTAGCGTTCATCCTTAAACCTATCTTATTATATAAATAATAGTGTAAAAATCAACATGGCAGGTTTTTTATCAAGCGACCAAATAACAAAAGTTCAGAACTTAGCTGACACTTTACATACTACATTTGCGCGAACTATAACAGTTTATAAGAATGCTAAGAAAACCCTCATAGCTTCTAATAGCTCTTGGAACTCTTTGTATGGAAGAACTAATACTGGTTCTGACAGTTCAGTTGAATATTCCACGGAATCTCAGACTTTTCAAGCTCGGATATATTACGATGACATGGATACATCGTATTTGACAGATGATGGCCCAGCAGATCAAGCTGGCACTCAAAACAAAGTGGTAGTATCTGATGGTACAGTAAGAATAGTGGTTAAAGTAGATGGATACAACTATCTCAGTGAAGCCCGTAGAGTTGAGTTTGATGGCACAATGTTTATAATAGAAAGTGACGGTACGCCTAGAGGTTTCACCTCTAATCAATTCTACACCTTCGTTCTAAGCCCAACTGAATAGATGGCAAAACTCCCTATAGATGTCCAGAATGCTTTAAAAAGGCAAGCCCCAAAAGCTCTAAGAAGAGACTTCGAAAAGGACATAAACAAGAAATTCAAAGATCTAAAAAATGAAATGATCAAAGAGTTCTTGACTGATCCTGTAACTATAGAACTGCTAGAAGGAGCTGGAGCATCAAACGTCAGTGGTACTCTTGGTGGTATTAGTAATTTATTTGCATTTATAGGTTTTAATTCTGGAGAGCAGCCAATATCTCCCATCTTACAATTGCTAGAGGGGACTCAAATAATTTACAAACAAGAAATAAGACAAAGAGGCATAGGAGTTGAATTTGAAGTGTCTTTACCTACAGCAGAAGATATATTCATGGTCACACCTTTACCTTGGGCTTCTGGGAGGAGTTGGGCTGAAGGTATAGAAAGAGGTTTGTCAGGGTTAGGATATTTATTAAGAAAAAGTGACGGAAGATCGGGGGCAGCTATCCAAAGCCGTGTAAAGAAAGTCAGAAGCGGTAGATTTCAAAATAGACCTTATATATCTTCTTTGATTAAAAGATACCGAAAACGATTTGAAAACTTGAAATGATTGAACAATTCCAACACAAACTAACCTCATCTTTCTTTTTGTGGTTTGATAATTTCTTACTTAAAAAAGGTGAAGCTTACAGCAATAAGACTGGAGAGCTATTTAATTATGCTGACCCCAGATTAGATTCTAGATATGTGGCTTATGGAAGCCCTTATAAACAATGGGTAACAGATTCATCAATTTCTGGAGCTATTATACCTACAGGGGTTTCAGTAGTAGGGGCTGGCACATCAGGTCGAGATGACGGTGTGGTTTTCGATTTTGAAAATGGCAGAGCTTTATTCTCTGGTAGTGATACTAGTATGACTGTTACAGGGGAGTTCGCGGTAAAAGATTTTAATGTTTATCTCACTAATGATACCGAAGATGACTTAATAGTAGAAAACAAATACACTGTTAATTCAAGACTCCCGTCTGGCCCACTCACGTATATTGAGCCTTATGATGACGTAGTCCCTGCTATTTTCCTGTCTGTTTCTCAAGCAGAGAATAGCCCATTTGCTCTTGGAGGTATGCAAGAGACAAAAGTCCAAGCTAAAGCCGTTGTTCTCGCAGAGGATACTTACCAATTAGATGGAGTCATGTCTATCTTTATGGATTCAGTCGATGAGGTAATTGCGGCTATACCAATGTCAGGTTACCCAATCACAGAACTTGGAGATCTAAAAGGGGGGAGCTTTAACTACACAGGCTTAGCGGAAGACTACAAAGGGGAAACTAAGTTCTGTATAGAGAAAGTTAGAACCTCAAAACTAACAGATAGGACCAGAAATGTCCTTGCGAATGAGCTTTATGTCGGATTTGTCGATTTCGACATAGAACAATATAGATATCGCTTCCAATAAATTTCATATTTTAATATTAAAACTGTAAACAAAATAAAGAATCTTTAATTATGTCAAGAAACAGAGTAATTTACCAATCAGAAGGCTTGTTTGTCGGAAAAGACGCTAGCCTTGGAGGAATAGCAGACCACGAACAATTAGGCCGTGTCCAAAGTGCTAACTATAGCTTCACGATTAATCGTCAAGATGTTAACCAATTCGGAGACTTAGCTAGGATTGACTCGTTGGTTCTTGATCCACCCACTGTTAGCCTTGACTTTAGTTATTATCTTACAGATGGATTTAACGAAAGAGCTTTGGGCTTTTTCGTGCAAAATTCTGGTACTGGAGCTGGGTCACAGAGAAGTACCACGGGGGCAGCTTTTGATCAGGGAAACTTCGCTTCTGGGCAATTAACTTCTAGTTCTGGAGTTAATTTCTTTATTGTAACTTCTCCTGATGGTGAAGATTTGAATAAAGCGGGTACTGGGGACGTTCTTAACGGAAATGATACTGTCCTTGGTGTAGGTAATTGCTACCTTAGTGATTATAGCGTTGATCTTTCTGTAGGCTCTTTACCCACTGTAAATGTTACAGTTGAGGGGGCTAATATGAACTCGGCCATCAGTGCTGTGGGTGGTGCCATCCCTACTCCTGCAATAAATCAGGAATCAGGTACTACAGGAATTACTTTTATCACTCTCCCAAATCCAACAGAAGATGGAGGGATCACAGGGAAATTGGGTGACCCATCAATTACCGCATTACGCCCAGGAGATGTAACCTTATCTCTAGCCGATGTCGAAGGAGAATCTCTAGTAAAACTAGATGGTGCAGACGGCGCTCATGTCCAAAGTGCTTCTATCTCCCTCCCCCTTTCAAGGACTCCTATTGATAGACTTGGTAGTCGATTCCCATTTGCGAGAGAAGTTGATTTCCCTGTAAGTGCAACATTGAATGTCAGCGCGATTGTAGCTAATGCCCACGCCCAAAACTTAGCAAGCATACTGAATTCTGGCACTCAATCAGCTAGCATTACTGTTAAGGATCAAAAAGGGAATGACGCTATTAAATACACACTAAAAGGTGTAAGAATAGATAGTCAATCTTTCTCTTCTAGTATTGGGTCCAATAAAACCGTAGACCTTACTTTCTCCACTCAAATTGGCGGTCCTAATGATACCGATAACGGAGTATTTATGAGTGGTATAGGCGCAAATCACGTTTTTACAGTTTAGTATGTCTGATAAAGATAAAAAAACAGAAAAAAAATTCTTCTACTCTTTTGAGGAGGAGAAGGTAACCGATAAAAACAAAAAAACTTTTACTGGCAAATTAAATGACCCGAATGTCCCTATGAGGCGTAAAAATAGGGTGTTTAATGACGGTAAAGATTGGTTTGACACACACCCAGACGCATAATAAAATGAGTGATTCAAAAAAGAAAGCGGAACCGAAGAAGGCTGTAGAAAAAAAGGTGGAAGCCCCTAAAAAGGCAGAAGCCTTAAAACCTACAGCTAAGACTCTTGGAGATCTGAAGAAGGAGTTTGTAGCAGCCCGTAAAGCTCATCCCGAACAGGATGATGCTATTCGTGCCGAATACCTTAAGCAGAAGGCTATCCTACAAGGTAAGTAATCTAGGTGTAAACCACACCTATTCCACTAGCATCTATACCACCCAACTGTCTAGGTTGGGCTTGGTAGATGTTGTATTGAGCTGCCATTTGAGTGACCTTATCCATACAGTCGTTAGCTAACCCTCGATAGACTTTAGATACCTCATTACGGTTAATGAACGTCACAGCGCTCTCACCGTCTCTTAGGGACAAAACGTTGTCTCCACTCACAGATGACTTAGTAATGCCTCTGAGGGCGTTCCTAGCCTCTTTATTGTAGTAATTAGAAAGGTATAGCTCTTTGAGGACGTTCTGAGCTTCAATATCCATAAATCCATATGTCCCTGTGGCGTTATCTCCACTAAAGTTTGTATAGAGGTAAGAATTGACTTGTCCTAAGTTCTCATAAAGCCACCCGCTAACACTAGCGACTGTAGCTATCCCTGTATCACCATCAAATTCCGTGGTGACAATCCCTGAAGCGAGGTCTTCTAATACATTCGGCATATAGTGTATTACACCATCTTTATTGATTTAACCAATCAAGAACTTCTTTATGTTTAGGATCATTAGGGTCTAGTTCCATAGCTGGGACTGGTTGGGGAGCAGTAGCGATATTCCCTCTACTATTATACCTATTGAACTCCTTGATAATATTGTCATGGACAGCGCCTTTTTCGTAGTATGGATTGACTCCTACCTTACGAGAGAAAGCTTGGAGATCTGCCTTACTCATTTTGTTTAGCTTCTCTTTAAGAATATTAATATCATTAGTGCCAAAACTATTGGTTTCCCCTGTTCCGAAGATAACTTCCACCTCTTTCATTACCTCTTGATATCTAGCTGTGCTAGTCTGGCCATTCGCTCTAAGCTCATCTAACTCCTCCAACAAACCCTTCTTAGGGGGAATCTCTTGCCCAGTAGTCACCTCATTGAAAGGCATTCCATTCTCTTCTTTGTTTTCTTCGTCAGCCATACAGTATTATATACACTAAATAAAAAAATTACAAAAAAAAGCCACCCCCGAAGGAGTGGCTCTCTTTATAAGTGTTAAGTCTAGCTTAGACGATACATCCAAGGAGTACACGGTTGTCAAGGACAACACGACCTTCTTCGATTTGACCGTAGTAACCAATCTTGTTCTGACGAACACTGTATTGGTCATCTGCAATCAAGTTCATCTCGCTATTGCTATCTGGATCAGTAGCAACAACGCGCATGAGGGAATCGCGAGTGCGATCAACTCCAACGACGATCTCACTAGCAGCACCGTCAAATACCGCTGTGCTGGTTCCATCGAACTTAGCGAAGGAGGTATTCCCTGCAGCAGTATCAAAGATAGTGTTGAACTTCTGTCCTTTGCCCATCTCGTTAAACTCAAGAATGTTAAGACCCATGAAGCTATCAAGACCAGCATTGCGGAAAAGATCTTCACGAAGTGATTCTGGAGCTGCGATACCAATTGCATCTGAAGCGTCACCAGCTGCACCTGCGCCGTCACCGCCGCGAGTGTTAACAGGGTTATAAGCCATAGAGCGAATGCTACCGATAATCTCTGGAGAAACGATAAGGTCAGTAATACCGCGAGTGCGAGAGGTAGGAGTTCCACCGATCCATGAAGTATTGATACGCTTAGCAAGAGTCATAAGCTTATTGAGGTCATCAATAAGGAATGAACCAGCAAGAGCAGAACGGAAAACCTGAGCATCTCCAGCGAGTGGAGATGTTTTAATGGTTGCGTTAGCAAGCGAAGTCATGACTAGGGAAGCGGATGTACGCTCCTGCTTAAGAAGAATCTCCTGTGCAACACGGGAGAAAGTCTTACCGATAACATCCATGCGGCTTTTAGCGGCGTAACGACGATCAAAGTCAACAGCAGAATCAAGAGTGTAAGTGGCAAGCTTCAGCTCGGAAGCTGTAGGAAGCACTTGGTTACTCGGAAGTCCACCAGCATGGCTTTGGCTCCATACTTTGACATAATCTTCATCAGAGATGTCGTAGTAAAGGTCAAGCGGGATGCTAGGATTGTCGTCAGCGTCAAATTGAAGCGACTGGAAGAGAGTGCTGATAGTAGGAGCATTGTTGAGAACCTCGGCCAAAACTGGTCCGATGAAATCAGCAAGAGCTACTTGAGCCTCATGTGCAACAGTGCGGTTGCGGGAAGCCATAGCTTTCACAAGCTCGACTTGTTCTGGGGTACGTTTTAAAGTAATTTTCATAATAATAAAATTCTTTCTAATTATCCGTTACAATCAAAAGATACAACGATGTAATCGCCAGCAAACTGATCAGTGGTAGGTCCGACGCTTGTGCGAGTTCCTGTTCCAAGAACGTGACCGAAAACTTGACGACCATCAGCACGAAGAGCGCCAGTGACTTTACCAGCAGTGATTGCTGAAGCCTTGATACCTTTTCCTGGAGCGTAAGAGGAGATTGGTCCATCAAATGCCGCAGCAGCTAAAGTGAAGATACCTTTAGTAGCAACTGGGACAGCTTGTCCTGGAAGCAGTGCTTGCAGTTCTTCTTGTTTCTGTGGATTGTAGAGCAGCTTTTCGCCGTTCTCATCATTTTTTGCAGTTTGATACAAAGTCATGCCCAAGGGGATTTCTCCCGAGGTAGAACCTGTAATCTTGAGATTAACTTCAGGATACATATCTGTAGTACCAACGAAAGGATAATCGGTTTTACCCAAGTAGCTGTTCGTCTGGTAGGTTACAGGATCGTTATCAAAGTTACCGTCTGATACCTTCACGAAAACGCCAGCATCGCCAGCGCCTGTGTCAGTAGTACTTGTGAGAACATCACTGCCAATGACAGCGTACATGTTCACAACATCGTGGTCAGAGTATTGTCTGAATGGTAGAATTCGTAATGCCATAATCTATTTTTTGTTTGTTTTCTAAGAAATTTGAATATTCTCGCGAGAGAAAGCTGATGCGAACTTATCGCGCAGTGAAGGCTCTTGGGAAGCTACAGCTTCATTAGCGTTGGATACTTCTGCATCCACAACTTCAGCAGCGTCGAGAGCGTCTTCGATTTTAACCTCTTCAGTTGAAGCGGTTGAAAGTTTTTTAGCGACTTCTTCATCAATACGAGCTTGAATTTGAGAGTTGAACTCTTCTTGGACCTCTTTATTTTTGGTTTTCCAAAGAATATCGAGTTTGGAAGCGAATGCCTCATAAGAAGCTTCATCTCCAAGACCCTTAAGCTCAGAAGCGAGGAATTCACGATCTTGGTCATCAAGTTCGAATTTCTCATCAATCTGATCCATACGAGTATTGAACGAAGCAACAGCTTCTTCAGCTTTCTTTTCATTCTCAAAGGAAACGATACGCTCACTGGCTTCACCAAATTTAGCTTCCAGTTCTGCAACCGAAGCTTTGAGGTCTTCATATTCTTTGATTTTTTCTTCCTTCTCCAATTTCTCTGCTTCAAGATCCTTACGGTATTGTTCGTCCCGTTGACGGATTGCATCAGCAAAGGTATCGGTCATAGAAGCTACCGCCTCTTTGGAGAATTTCTTCTCACCAAGAAGATCCTTTAGTTCGTTTAGAGTTTTTTCAAGTTCCATATTAATAATGTTCTTTTCGTTGTTTACATTTAAATTACTGTTTTGTGAAATTTTATCCCTTTTATCAGATATAAAAACTTTTGTAGTTTCCTTGGGGGAAGAGTATAACCCCTTAACATCTGCGGCTGGATTCAAGGTGTAAGCTATACCTAGTGGATAAATGTCACCCTTGATAAGTCTATTGATAGTCTCGCCCTTATCAGTTTTTCCGTTCCCTCCATAGCTCCTCAAAAACCCCTGCATTTCTGCTATTTCTTCAGGATCAGAAACTATCCTAGCTTTGCTCAATTCATCACTTCCAACAGCTAAAACATAATCATTAAATCCAACTTCCCAGCTCGCTGAGACTTTTTGGAATTGTTTGCTATTCTCGTCTAGCGATTTCTCTACTAAGTTAGTGAAACTAGAGTTTATAGTCTTATATAAAACAGCTCCCAAAGCTATATTGAAAGGCTCTTTCATAGAAGCCGCAGTTTCTTCTTCTATAAGTTCGCTAGATTTGTAGTCACTGTAACCAGCTGAAACAATGTGTCCTACAACTTTTTGTTTATCATGTTCAATATTAGTTGGCTTATGAATAAACTTATTGGTGTATTTGACAGCGGTTTCCGCATCCATACCATCACCATTCTTATTGAATTGATTTATGACGGCAGCATTAAAAGCTACACCCATAAGATCTACATTCTCATTGTAGTCTATTTCTTTTGGTATAAGAGGTTCTAAGTTTTTTAGAGAAGCTTCTGATATCAACGAAGCTTTGTTTATCTCACAAGATAACAGCGGAGCTTCAAAAGTCGCGGTATATTTGTAATCCATATTTACTCAGAGTCTTTTTTGTTAGCTATGTCAGTTAAGAGGTTAGCGTAGCTTTTTTTAGATTTATCCTCTTTACTCTCTGACTTTTTACCTTTTTTACGTAGAAGTTTAAAATCCTCCTTAGTTACCTTACCATCTTTATTTTTATCTAAAGCCGCTTTTTGTTTTGGAGACATGGCAGCTTCAGTCTCTTTTACCATCTCTTTATGCTTCTTCATAAACGATGCGTGATCGGGACCAGCCATATAAACAACTTTTCCATCTTTCCCTTTATGCGAGTGAACGCCAGTAAGCCCCATTTTCTTAGCATCAGCCAAAGCCTTGTCCTTAGAATCAAAATAGTGTTTATCGACATCTGGAGAACCATAACTAGAATATTTCTTTTTTTTAGATTGACTTTCTTTGTCTTTATCTCCGCAATGCATTGCTTCAGAGATATCAACTTCGATACCGTTTTCTGTATACTCAAAATTATTTTTCATGGCTATGATATAGAATTGCTGCTGGATAAGTCTCTAATGAATGTTCAGATGATATATCTAAAACCTCCCGTAAAGTATCTAAATCCTCTATTTTATTAAAATCTTTTACACATGATTCAAGGGTTTCGTCCCAAGATTCTTTATTCTGTGAACAAACTATAGATTCGCAGAGGTTAGAGAGCATCTCTTCTTGAGCTTGACTAAGCTCTTCGACTTTTAAATGAGAAGACATTTTTGCCTTAGAGTCATGTATAAAACTGTCTATAGAATAGATTGTATCTTGAATATTAGCCCTAGAGTAAGTAGCGTTAGCTAGAGGAATACCAGTGGTCCCCTCTGGCCTACCGCTTTCTTTTCTTGGGCCTGATGAACTGCCTGAAGGGTCGAATACAGGAACTCCACCGACTAGAGGGTTAAAGTGACCCTTTTCACGCTCTTCAAGGAATTCTTTTTGAGCTGGCTCTAATTTATCGGGGTCTGGGAACTTTCCATTGTGGAACATTTCCATCCCTTGTCTAGGAGTAATGATACCCAGCTCCATAAGCCGAGTAGAAGCCCTCATTAGTTGTACTTCGTCCCTCATATCGATATCTTTCATTTTCGCTTCAGGCCAAGAGCGGAAACCTAAATCTTTAGCAATCCTTTTTATCTCTTTGTTTAAGAAATCATTTAAAAATCCATGACGCGACTCCTGTAGCCTATCAATAAATATTTGAGCTTTTACTTGGGTAGCATTGAACTTCTCTTCTCCAACTACAATATTTTGCAAACCTTGTTTAATATCCTCATTGAGAATCTGATACTTCTCAGGGCCGAGAACTAAATTTAACTCAGGGATAATAAATTCAGCTTTTGTGGTATAGTCAGAAACTAAAACCCTACCCACACTTTCATTTTTGAATAGGTTCTGCATAGCAGTCATATTGTTTGGGTTAACCCCTCCCTTTTCTGGATCTGCGCCCATAGTAATAAGCAGAATAACATTCTCTACTGTGCGAGTAATGGATTGATCCATTTTCTTCAATTCAAGCTTTGCATTAATATCGTCTAGCACAGGGAATCCAAATGGTATGGCAAAAGGCTCATAATCTTGTTTCTTGTAGAAAGAGAAAGAAAGTCTCTGAGGATCTAGGTCTATGCTAATACCGTTGTTGTTAAAGGAGCCTGTCCTAATAGACTCTTTTATTTCATCATCTAAAGCGTTAAATATATCTATATCCTCTTCTGTTTGTGGATTGGCTAGTCGAGCAAGCTCATATTCAGATAAGACCTTCTGATATACTCCTCCATAAGTAAAAGTCGTTGCCCTCTTAGCTATGACATCATATGGATTAAGCAAAATATATTTCAAAGGGATTTTATTAGTAGAAGTCCCAATCGTACCTACTTGATTAATAAGTCTAGCATAATCATCAGCTTTAAATTTTCCGTCTACACGGTAAAGGAAAACATTACCACTACGATAATACTCTCTAAAATATTGATCTTTAAGGGCTATAATGTTAACTTTTTTAAACCACTCGTAAAAGAACTCTCTGCTTTTTTTAGAGCCACCTTCTAAGTAGATATCAGTGTTGGTGAACTCTGACATAATATCTATTGCGTTTCGGAATACAGCTACGTTGCAATAAGCTTTTTGACAAAGTTCTATAGCATCTCTGCAGGTAACTCCTTCAGAAGAGTATTCGTAAGGCAGTAGCCCTGAACGGATACTTGAATATCGATTGTGCAAATTAGTGTAAGCGGCACGATTAGTCCTAGAGCCTGAGAAGTCGCTAGTTGATGCCCCTTGTCGTCTAGCCTCAGATGTATTACTATAAGAAGCATCTGAAGTGTAAAACGGCTCGCCTAGTAATTCAGGGGAAGCCTCTTCTGTATTATCACCTGCTTGTGAAGGGTGGTCTGAAATATTGAATTTCTTCCAATATTCGGAGCGCTTAATATATTTTCTTTTAGACATGAGATACAAATTATCTTACACCTCAAAGTTAACTTTCAACTTTTAAAAGTTAAGAAATAAACATTGGAGTAAAGGTGCTTTGTTGATCTGATATGTCATCTGATTCCATATCGAAAACAACATTCATCATCCAATTACCCAATACCAAAGCTGAGTAGGAGTCTTTACGGGCTTTATCTGCGCCACTTTGCTTTCGTAGGTTGGGAGGGAGATCAAAACTCTGTGTCCCTTGTGCAGAGGTCGTAATTTGAACCATAGCGCACTGGACTTTGATCAAATCCATCATATCTCTTTGATGTTCTACGAAGTCGATCATCCTAGCCCCTTTTGGCCCTTTTTCATTTGTATCGTTCCTTATGAATTTTAATTGATCGATTGGAACTCTAGACTTTCTTTGATTGTTGTAGTCATCATTCATTGCTGCACCAGCGAAGAATATACGTTTGTGATCGAAAGCTGATTGTAGGGATTCGTTAGCTAATCTAATCCAAGCAGATGTAGGCTTCCTCAAGAAAACAAACTTTTTATCTGATTTGTTATATTGATTCTTAAGCCTTCTTAAGTTCTTGTTGTAATCTTTTGATTTGTCTAAATCAGCCTCTATGACTCCTACATTTAAATTCTTCCTTTTGAATATCTCACTTTCATTACAAGAGTTGATAAACTGCACTCCACCGTTGTAATCTCCTACCACAGCTGATATATTGAAGTGTGTAAGTACATAAGCCATATATTTTATATGAGTTTTAAGGCTAGCTCCTGATAAAGCGTAGCTGTGAACTATCGTCCCTTTCCTAGTTTGCTTGTTTATTTTTATAAGCATCATCGCAAAATCATCAGAGCTTTCACTTTCAGACCACGATGGGTCGAAAGCCAAGATGTATTCGTCTTTAGGATTGCCCACTACTTCTACAGATTGCCCTTCGCCATCTGGGACCGTGCAAGCCGCCATTTTACTAACCTTAAAGTATCCAGAACTGTCATCAGTAAAGACAGCCCCAAACTCTCGGTCAAACTGAGATTGGCTCATTGTTGATTTAGATTGGTTGATTAAGCTTTGATCATAAAGTTGTTCTGGCGCACAATCATAACTAAAATGCATTATCGTTCTATGCGCTCCATCTTGATTTTTTTCGTTTAATATTAAAGCTTCGTATTTTTGATATATCTTATAAAGATATTCAAATTTATAAGAGGCAGAAGATAAACCAATAATCTTGTTGTTTGGCCACCGTTTTCTTTCTTCTTCCTTCATTTTCCCCTGCTCTATCATCTTAGTCTCTAGATCGTAGACTTCCTGTCTTTCAGTAGGATTCTCCACAACAGACAAGAAGGGTATGATAACCTCGTTGTAAATCTTTTCGGGCATCAACAATAATTCGTCAATAATCATCCGTTGGAAACGAAAACCCCTCAACTTTTCTCCGTCACCCAAAGGTAACGCTCTTATGCTGCTTCTCCCTATCTCCATAACCCATTCGTCATTCATCTTAGATGTGCGAGTTATACACTGAGAGAAGAATGCAGCTTTAGGGCTTTTTGCGATATCTTCTATCTTTTTAAAAATCATTTTAGACTGTCGAAAAGACTTCGAGATGATACCTATCTGAACACCTTGATTAAAAATAGCGTCTAAGAGCGCGAAAACGCCTGTAGAGAAGCTTTTGGACATTCCGCGACTCCAGATCCCCAAAAAGTAATCGGACTCCATCATGGACTTGATAGCCATATGCTGGAAAGGGAATAATTTTACCCCTGTAAGCAATTCACAAGCAAAAGAAGGATTCTCTCTAAAAAATTTATAAAGAAGTATCTTAGCTTCCGCTTCTTCTAAATACCCCTCTTTTTCTAGAATGAGTTTGTTTATATCCTTGTACTCTCTGTGGAGCTTCTGTTTTCCTGTTTCCCAAGCCATCTTTTTTAATTTCTTTGTCCCAAAAATATTGAAGGTCTACTTCCCAGAGCTTCTTTCCTAAAACAAGGATTTTGGGTATAAGCTCCTCGCTTTTCTCTCTAGAGCCACTAAACACAAATTGACAGCAATCAGTATACTCAGATTGTATAGAACGCATCTGATGATAAACATAATCTAGTTTAAACTTCTTGAAGCCTTTTTTATTGGTGGCCCACATATCATCGAAGGCTGTTTCTGTAACTATATAAAGATAACAACCAATAGATCTGCACCTTTCTAACTCTTTTATAAAACGCGAATAGCCATTTGTAATAGTAGAGCAAAAATCCTGGTAAGACTTCCTATCCACAAATGTATAGTCGTATAGATCACCCCCTACGGCATAGTCGCCCACATCCAATTTCAATGAGTCAGAATTGATAAAAGATAATGGCTGTTGTTCCCTAGTGTCAATTAGTATAGGTGTATCACTATAATCTTTTTGAAAATCTTTTGGTAAAGACGCTGATAGCATGGGGAGCATATCGATATGCTGACAGGTTTCACGATAACTGCCGAACATCTGTTTGCAGATGTCGATGTCGGGCAGACCACCCGTTAGTAGGTAAGTGGACGGCGGACCTGCTTGAATGCCCTTGGCTCCCAGCTTTTCTTTTAAAGACTTTTTTATAAATTCTCTAACCTCTTCTCGCGGAGCCTGATCGCACCACTTTTTCATATTAGATATATTGATGAAGTCAGTAGCGAAATACTGATCGTAATTTTTATACTCTATCGGTTGATTAGTTAACTTATCAAAACGTGGGTAATATTTTACATAATAGTCACCCACAAATAGATCATGAGCTTTTACATGAGTATGTAAACTTCTTCGGCTTTTGAACTCCTTGCCGCATTCCTGACATTTAAATTGCATCTTCTTGACTTATCCCTAAAACTCTAGCTTTCCATTCCGCCATTCCTTCAAGCCTTTCAGCTTCTTTTTTGATTGATTCTTTTTGCATCTCAGCTATTCGGACCATCGTCTCTCTTTCTTCCTGCTCTTGGAATAATTGCACAATAGCGAGAAAAGATGCGTTTTCCTTATGCATTTTCTTCATGCGCTCTCCCCTGTCGCCTTGAAGCTTCTTTGTAAGGTTCTCGATGCGGGTTTCGCATTGATGATACTCGCTACTCTTTGTCTTGATGATCTCCGCTAAGCGGATAGACATTTCTTGCTGCTCGTCTGCCTCATCGAACATGCTGTTCAATTTATTAAGATGAGCGCTAATAACTTCTAAATTTATAACTTCTTTGCAGACGTTTAGATAAAGATTTAATTCGTCAGCGGTTAAGTCGGGCTTATCCCATGTTAGTCTAACGAATTCATGTTCGAACAACACTCTATCCTCTTCATTCAGAAAATTGTTGATAATTTTTAAAAATCTAGAGTTAGAAAGG